>ENA-ORBV01000829-ORBV01000829.1-microbial-mat-metagenome-genome-assembly--contig:-NODE-829-length-70467-cov-10.084941_pt1 | contig 70467 bp, 61 predicted proteins | sample MGYA00237777_ERZ505514 | MGnify/ENA primary metagenome ERZ505514 (study PRJEB26160, sample SAMN06269048) | microbial mat metagenome | isolation source: Oligotrophic lake microbial mat | place...
AGCAGAAAAAACATAAGACCGACGCCTTATATCCCATGCCTGAAGGCAGGGGTTTTACGGCGCTTTCCAGATAACACATCCTACACGGGCGAAATGAATTCAGCCGGCGCAGTTTACCGCCTGCCGCGCACCTTGAAAGCTGCCAGCACGCTGACCACGCTGAACAAACTCAAAATCGACAAAAAGCTGCCCGCGCTGCCAATGCTCAGTACGCTCCCTGCACTCCCTATTGATAACACGCTGCCCACGCTGCCGATACTCAAAATGCTGCCCGCACTTCCAATCGATAACACGCTGCCAATGCTGCCGATACTCAAAATGTTGAGCGGTCTTTCTTGTCCTTGTTCTGCCATGCCCCTCCTTCGTGCCTTTGTGTTATGTTCTCACGCAAGCCCCCTCGTTTTCAGCCCTTATCCCCTGCCCCTCAGTCCTCAGGGCGCGGGGTGAAAAACCGTCGCGGTAGGGGAAGTCCTTCTCCCTGAGGGGGAAGGATTTAGGATGAGGGCAATCTGCGTAAGGTGAGTTATGTTTTTATTTTTTCTCTTGCGTCTTGCTTTGCGCCTTTGCGTTGAATCTTTTCTTTTGCTTTTCCGTTATGGCGTGAACCCGAACCGATTCGCCAACTCCGTCAGCGCCGCGTTGTAGCCGCCCGCGCTTTCCGTCTGCACGATGATCGTATGCGTATCGCTCAACAGCCGATCAATATCCGGCAGTAGCTGCCAATCCGCTGTGCGATACTGGAAGCCGTTATGTCCGATCAGCACGACAACATAATCACTGGCGTCGATGCGTTCTTTGAGAAAGTCGCGCCAATTCGATCCCGGCTCAATCGACATATCGACAAATGGCTGCAAGCCGATCTCTTTCAGCCGCGCCAGCACCAGTAAAGCGAGCGCGCTGCTTTCCGATCGCTTGTACGAGATAAATACGTTGGCAGGTTCGGTCTCGTCAAGGAGTTCAAAGGCGGGCGCGAGAAGCTGAACGCCATCCACACGGTCATAAAGGTCTTTTGTCGGTGTTAAATAACCGCGTGTAAATAACACCGAATATTCAGGAAATTGATCGAATATTGGCGCTGCCCAACGATGCTTGAAATACAACCGCATGAGGTTGTCTCTGGGCACTGTGCGATATTGTGAAAGTTCCTCGTCAGAAGCATCAGCGGCATTTGGAATAAAAGGTAAATATTCCTGAACGATTGGCTCCCTGCGTGGTTGCGAAATAAACGAGAATTGTGTTCCCCAAAACCCCTCGCTTACGCCTTCCGCTAGTTCTTTTGCCAGCGTGCGTACACGTGCCATTTTACTCTTTGGCAGTGGTAGCTGTGTGATCCGATCCAGCCACACTTGAAACGCTTTCTCATCCGCCATCTAGACTTCGCCTCACAAACCATATTCCAACATTTCACAAATCAAAAATCGCCAAAAACGGAAGTATGTGGAAGTATTTTTACTTCCTTAACTACTTTTTTTCAAACTTTTGCGGCGTTGTTTCTTTGCGTCACGTTTCTCGCATTTACCCTACACACTATACCGTCACGTTCGGGCGATATTCGCCGAACACGCCTCGCAGCGTGTGACAAATCTCACCCAATGTCACGTCATTTTCGACACACTCGATCAACAGTGGCATTAAGTTATCGCTTCCGCGCGCTGCTTGATCCAGCCGCGCCCACAGTTCATTCACCCGTTCATTGTCGCGCCGCGCGCGTAATGCCGCCAGTCGTTCGCGCTGACCGGCTTCCACTGATGGGTCAACGCGCAAAAGTTCTGGCTGTACCGATTCGTCGTTGATGAACTGGTTCACACCAACCACGATTTGATCGCCACGTTCAATGGCGCGCTGATACGCATACGCCGCCTCTTGAATTTCGCCTTGAATATACCCTGCTTCAATGGCAGCCAGCGCGCCGCCCATCTCGTCGATACGTGCAATATACGCCCCGGCTCGTTCGATGATCTGCGTCGTCAAATATTCGACCGCGTAGCTCCCCGCTAACGGATCGACGGTATCCGCGACGCCCGTTTCATACGCGATCACCTGCTGTGTGCGTAACGCGACCTGCACCGCGTCTTGGCTCGGCAGCGCCAAAGCCTCGTCCATGCTGTTGGTATGCAGACTTTGCGTGCCACCCATCACCGCCGCCAGCGCTTGAATCGCGACCCGAACCACATTGTTCATCGGCTGTTGTGCGGTCAGCGTGCTGCCGCCCGTCTGCGTATGAAAACGCAGTCGCCAGCTTTCCGGGTTCTTCGCGCCAAAGCGCTCGCGCATGATCCGCGCCCACAGTGCCCGTGCTGCGCGAAATTTCGCCACTTCTTCTAGAAATTGATTGTGCGCGTTGAAAAAAAATGATAACTGCGGCGCGAAATCATCGACATCCAAACCCGCATCGATTGCCGCTTTTACATACGCGATGCCGTTGGCGAGCGTGAAGGCGACTTCTTGTACTGCCGTACTGCCCGCCTCGCGGATGTGATAACCGCTGATGCTGATCGTATTCCAGCGCGGCACGTTCGCTTGACAATACGCGAACACATCGGTGATCAGGCGCATCGAGGCTTGCGGCGGGTAAATATACGTGCCACGCGCGATGTACTCTTTGAGAATGTCGTTTTGTACCGTGCCGCGCAGCATCGATGGATCGACACCCTGCTTTTTCCCCGCTGCGATCACCATCGCCAGCAGTACGGCAGCCGGCGCGTTGATCGTCATACTCACGCTGACTTTATCCAACGGAATACCATCGAACAGGCGCAGCACGTCATCTAGACTGCTGATGCTGACGCCGACCTTGCCGACTTCACCCAACGCCATCGGGTCATCGGCATCATAGCCAATCTGCGTCGGCAAATCGAACGCCACGCTCAAGCCGCTCTGCCCTTGTGCAAGCAAATACCGATAACGTTGGTTGGATTCATCGGCGCTGGCGTACCCAGCATATTGACGCATCGTCCACAGCCGCGACCGATAGAGTTCCGGGTATACGCCGCGCGTGAAGGGATACTCACCGGGTTCACCTAAATCACGCTCATAATCGAGCGGTGCATCTTCCGGTCGAAAATCGCGTTTGAGCGGAATGCCGGATGAGGTCACGAATTTCGAAGCGTCGTCAGTCATAAATAAATTCTCGATTTACTGGAACGCGCTTAATGGCACGTCGATCCCTTTGAAGTTTTCAAACGTCAAATCTTTGAATTTCAATTCGAGATTACGCCGCACGGTCTCGAATAACACGACATAGCTGTTGGTCATCCGCACCGCAGTACTTAATTCGAGCGCGCTCATCACACGTCCAATTGCGGCATCTTCCCCTTCGATTTCGACAAAATTACCATAAGGCATTTCGTCGAGCGTGACCTCCACGCCGTAAAGTTGATAGGTCGTGCGATATTTCTCATATTCCAGGACAGACGCAAACCCTAGTTTGCGTAAGATCACTTCCATGGTGTCAAAATCGCTGACTTCGACCTCAGCTTCAAATCGTGATACCCCGTAATCGCCCGTCAGGCGATCACCATCTTTGTATGTCAAGCGCGCACGGGTGTCAGATCGCAGCCGCAGTACCGCGCGTTTGGCGCGCAATGCTTCGCCCGCTGTGTCGTAGCGTGTATTCCGTTCGAGCACACGCGGTGCGGTCAATGCCGCGCCCAGCGTTTCGAGTCTGGCGACGGTCGGCGCGTGATCGACCACATACAGCTTGATTTCGGTTTCGATGTATTGACTCATAGAGGTTCCATTTTCAGATTAAGCTGACACATAGCGGATCATTTCTGGCATTCCATTTTTGATCGCGTTGACTAACAGCGCATGTGCGTCTTTAGCGGTATCAGGGGCGATGACAAGCGCATGAACAAAGGTTGACGCTGCCCGTTCGACCAGCCACAGATCAGCGGCGTCGTAGAGCGGTAAATCGTGCGGGTCATGTAATCGGTCGAAGCCGATTTCAGCCAATACCCGCACGAAGTTGTCCGCGCGTGCCTGCATGATGACAGGACGCAGTGGTTTGCCGTCGAACGCGCTGCGATAATGAATAGCGCATGTCCACCCGCTTACCGTCGTACGCGTCAGTGATGCAACCGAATCGCGCGCGCGCGCATCATGATAGCGTATCGTGACGCGCAAAATAGACGTAACACCGGGCACGCGCGCATCAACCGTAATCGTCGGCAGGTTAAGCCGCGACGCAATTTCACGTAGATTTTGCGCTTGCGATCGGTGCAGAACCACGAAAAACATCCTTAACGCAAAGTTTCGCAAAGACGCTAGACCATCGATAGGGTCATTGCGTCTTAAATCTTTTCTTTGCGACTTTGCGTTGCCTCTTTAATCAATCGCTAGCACGACTTTGCCGAACACCACGCCAGTTTCCAACATCTGCTGAGCATCACGCGCTTGATCCAGCGGCAGCACCGCGCCGATAACGGGTTTTAAGCATCCGTCAAAAACAAGATTCATCACCGTATGAAAATCTTGAGTCGAACCCATCGAACTGCCGATGACGCTGATATGTTTACCAAAAATGAAGCGCGTATCAATCTGCGCGTTGTAACCACTCGTGTTACCGACGATCAGAATTCGTCCGCCGCGTTTGACCGAGCGCAAGCTGTCAGGAAGCGTAGCTTGTCCCACATTATCAATCACGACATCGACGCCCTGCTTGTTCGTCAATTGATACAGCTTTTTCGACCACGCTGCGTCATCGGCACGGTTGATTGTTACATCTGCGCCTAAAGACTCCGCTTGCGCGCATTTTTCCGCGCTGCTGCCCACGACGTAGACCTTACAGCCAGCGAACTTGGCAATCTGAATGCTGGCACTGTTGACGCCGCCGCCCGCACCGACAATCAGCACACTTTCACCCGCTTTCAGCCCGCCGCGTGTGATCATCGAACTCCACGCAGTGATATAGACCAAGCCCGCCGCGGCTGATTCGACAAACGTGACGTGATCGGGCAGTTTGATCAGGTTACGCGCTGGCAAAACTTTGTATTGTGCCGCGACGCCCGGTGCGTGTTCGCCCATGATCGGCGCGTTCAAAATCGCGGTCTCGTCACCCGCCAAAAGCAATTGCTCAGGGTCGATTAGCGTCGGATTGATCCCGACACGATCCCCGATTTGTACGCTGCTTACGCCGTCACCCACCGCATCGACCACGCCTGCACCATCAGCGCATATCACATGCGGCATCGGTAGTTCAAGCCCTTTCCAGCCGACGCGCACCCAAAGGTCGAGGCGATTCAACGCCGCCGCTTGCATACGCAGGCGCACCTCACCACGTTCGGGTTCAGGGATCGCCAATATATCGATCACCTCGATCACCTCGATACCGCCATGCCCGTTCAGCACAGCGGCGCGCATTGTGCTGCTCATCAGCGCAGTCCCAATTCGTTGCGGGCGATGACCATGCGTTGAATCTCGCTCGTGCCTTCGTAAATGCGCGTGATGCGGGCGTCACGGTAGTAACGTTCGACAGGCATTTCTTTGCTGTAGCCCATGCCACCATGAATTTGCACCGCTTCATCGGTGACGAACATCGCCGTTTCGCTGGCAAACAACTTCGCCATGCTCGCTTCGGTCGTATAGCGTTCGCCTGTGCGCTTGAACTTTTCTTTGGCGAGACACGCACTGTAAATGAGCAGGCGGCTGGCTTCGATGCGCGTTTTCATATCGGCAATTTTTTGCTGGATCATCTGAAATTGACCAATCGGTCCGCCAAATGCCTGTCGTTCACGCGCATAGGTGAGCGCCGCCTCGTAAGCCGCTTCCGAAATACCTAACGCTTGTGCGGCGATACCGATGCGCCCGGCATCAAGCACTGCCATCGCAATTTTAAATCCATCGCCGCGCTTGCCGATCAAATTTTCGACCGGAACAGCATAATTTTCATACACGATCTCACTGGTCGCGCTGGCGCGGATGCCGAGTTTCGGCTCTTTTTTACCGCGAATAAATCCAGGCTGGTCGGCGTCAATGATGAAGCACGAAACGCCTTTATGCTTTTGTTCCGGGTCGGTCATCGTGAACAACAGCACAAAATCCGCGACCGGTCCGCTTGTCACCCATGACTTGCGCCCATTGATGATGAAATGCGTCCCGGCGGCGTTAAGCACAGCGCGGCTTTCCATCGTACCCGCGTCACTGCCGCTCATGGGCTCGGTCAAGCTGTACGCGCCGATTTTTGCGCCACTGGCAACCGGCGTCAAGTACGCTTGTTTTTGCGCTTCTGTACCAAACTGCGTCAGCGCGTTGCAATACAACGAGTTATTGACGCTGACAATCGTGCTATGGCTGGCATCCGCGCGCGCGATTTCGACCATCGCGAGTACATACGCGAACACATCCATGCCCGCGCCACCATATTCTTCGGGGACTTCCAACCCCATCACACCCATCTGACCCAATTTCTTAATCGTCGCCAACGGAAATTCGCCCGATTCATCGAATTCGGCGGCGATCGGCATAATTTCTTTTTCGGCAAAATCGCGCAGCGTGCGGCGCAGCATTTCGTGTTCGTCGGTCAACTGGGGGATCACAATGTGACCGTGTAATTCAGCGGCAACCATAAGGGGGTATCCTCTCAAAGACTATTTGAACTGCGATTCATTTCGTACAATTATAGCGGACGCGACGCCCATCCCCAACGGCGGTATAATAAACAAAGCCATTAGCGATTAGCGATCGGCATATAGCGGAGGGCTAACAGCAAATAGCTAACTGCCCAATGCCAGAAGGATGTTCATGACTGTCATCAAAATAAACCATATCGCGGTCGTTGTACCCGATGTGAACGCCGCGCTTTCGTTTTGGCACGATGCGCTTGGTTTGGCGGTCGGGCATACCGAACACAACCCCGGCGAAGCTGTAGACATCGCCTTTTTACCCGTCGGTGAAGGCGAAATCGAATTGATCGCGCCGTTCACGCCAGAAAGCGGCGTCGCAAAATATCTGGAAAAGCGTGGGGCAGGCTTACATCACCTGTGCATCGATGTCGATGACATTGATGGCGTACTGGCGACATTGATAGAAAAACACATCGAATTGATCGACGAAACACCCAAAACCCGCCCCGACGGTACGCGCTACGCTTTCGTGCATCCGCGCGCGACGGGCGGTGTTTTATTGGAACTATACGAACGCCCCAAAGGCTCATCATGAAATGGTCTGAACGCATCACCGGAATGCTTCGCGCCGGGAGTTCGCCGCGCGAAACCGCACTGCGTGAAGTGCTCGTCGCTGGACGCACCGCGAAATTGAGCGAAAATTATACGGCGGCACTTCTACACTTCGATCAAGCGCTTGATATGGCGCGCAGCGCCGCAGCGCTGGGTGACGACCCAACCCCGATCACATCGTTGAGCGTTCATCGCGCCGAAACACTGATCCGCTTGCGCCAATGGGCGGATGCAGCGGCATTCATCGAGGCATCGCGCGCCAGTGCCCCATCTTTGACGCGCACGATGCACGCCGCCTACATGGATTGTGCGCTCGGGTTACTCGAACAGGCACGCGGCGACCTTAATGCGTCGCGCACCGCTTATGAGTCCGCGCTCAAAGGTGCACGCGGCGCGACCAAACCGATCATCGGAGCTGAAGGTCGTGCGATGGGACACCTTGCCGATTTATATTTGCGCGATGGCAATGCCAGCTATGCCGCACATTTGCTCAAAGACGCGCTGGCAAAACTTGGAACGTCGAGCGATTTGGAATTGAGCGGCTATTTCGTCGGGCTGCTCGGTCAAGCGATGAGCGAAAACGGACAGTCAAGCGATGGACTGCACTTTATCCAGCGCGCATTGATGCTGGCGGAACAGTTTCAGCATCGATTGTATGAGCGACACTGGGGCATGATCTTAGGTCAGCGTGCGCTCGATGAAGGACGTTATCTCGATGCACGTGGGCATTATCAACGGGCGCTGCATTTATTCGATGCTGAAAAACCGACGCCCGCGTTTGTCGCCCTTCACGTCGGCTTGAGCAAAGCCTCGATTTATGTCCGTGATCACGACACTGCTATTCAAATGGCAGAAACCGCACTCGAAGCATCGCACAAACTGGTCGCTCCCCCCGTTGACCCGCCCATCGCGCTGATTATCACCGACGACGCAGAAGCATTGGCACGGGGTGCGCTTGGTTTGGCGCTGCGCGCCGCTGGACGTGGTATCGACGCGCTGCCACATTTGCAGGCACTGGTTGATACGATCACCGATGAGCAAGCGACACGCGATCGTATCGATGTACTGCGTGGATTGGGGGCGGCGCTCAGCGAAACCGACGATTACAACGCGGCGGTTACGACTTATCAGCGCGCACTGGCAATGGCAACCAAGTTCGATGATCCGCTCGAAATTGCGCTCACGCATCGCGATCTCGGCTTGATCTATCAGCGCAGAGAAGAATACGTGCTGGCAGTGCAAGAATGGACGCAGGCAATCACCATTTACGACAGCCAGAATGCATACGCGCAAGTTGCACGCCTGCATTGTGATTTAGGCGGCGCGCGGCGCTCGATGGGGTTAGTAACGCGTGCGTTGCGCGATTATGAGCAGGCGTTGATGACACTCAACAACGTGGATGCCAACGATCTGGAGACGCGCGGACTTGTGCTTTCCAACGCTGCCAACGTATACGCAGAAAGCGGCGACGCCGAGTCTGCCGATGCGTTTTTTACCGAATCCATCAGCATCGCGGAACGCACCAACGATATGAGCGCCGAAGCGATCCGCAGCGGCAATTATGGCTGGTTCTTAATCGTGGTCGGTCGTCCGCGCCGCGCCATCGCTACGCTCGAACGCGGTTTACGTTTAAGCGAGACGCTCAACCTGACGCTGCAAGCCGCCGTGCAAACCGACAATATCGGGCTGGCACACGACTCGCTTTCAGAATACCCGACTGCGCGCGCGTTTCACGAAAAAGCGCTCGCGTCACTTAACGGCAGCGATGCCCGTCACTGGCGCGGATCGATTCAGATCAATCTTGCCAATACGCTGCTATCGCTAAACGATACTGAACAAGCGGATAGCTTGTGCGCGTCCGTGCTCGAAGATGCGCGGGCGACCAACGACATTGATTTATTGATCCGCGCGCTGACTACGCAAGCCCGCACTGCCATCTTGTCCGGCGACCTCATCGCCGCCGCCGCGCCGCTTGATGAAGCGATTATATTGGCGCGCAAGCTCGATTCGAAACGCCTGCTGGCAGATTTGCTGTACCTGCGCAGCCAGCATCAAGCCGGGTTACACGAACTATCGCAGGGGCGCGAGGCATGGGACGAAGCGGTCAAGCTGTACACGGCGCTGCATATGCCGCAAGCGAAAATTGAACCGACCTGGCTACAAAACAGCGTTTAGCAATCGGTCATAAGCACAAAGTGATTGGCAACCCGAAAAATTGAGCGGTGAGCTAACGACTAACCGCCGCTATAAAGGTTTTTAATGAGCCGGATTTGGTGCGTGAGCGCGCCGCTTTTCAGTCATACCGATTGGGGCGGCTTTTTGAAAACCGCGCTCGAACTCAAAGAGCGTGGGCACGATGTGACATGGGTGAGCCAAGCGGGCATCGCGGGCGCGGTGACAGCCGCGGGCATCGACTTTGTGCCGATCCGCGCGTCGGGGTGGTTGTGGCCGCCGCCACCCGCACCGGATGTCACCAAGATTCTACCCACTGAAGCCGTTATGCTGCGTTACCGACGCGCACTCGATACATGGTTGACGGTCGATCTCGTCGCGGATGCGACCGCCGCACTAATCGAATTGGCGACCGAACACGGCAAACCCGACCTGATTTTGACAGATCCGTTTTTGACGGCAGCAGCGCTGGCAGCGGAAGCGCTCGAAGTTCCGCTCGTCGTGTGCGGTTGGCCCGCGCTCGATGATTTGAACGAAGATTTTTTGTTCCCCGTGCAAAAAACACTGGGCGCAGATAGCCAATCTCGTATGGCGGCATTGTTCGAACGTTTCGGATTGCGCGGCGTCAATATCTCGAAAGGCGCGACGCCTTCGGTTTTAAGCCCGCATCTGCATATCTGCTATTTCAGCCCAACATGGTATCAAGCGGACACGGGTAATTTGCTCGACCAAACCTATTTCGTCGGCGGCGCGCGTGAAGTTCCGCAAGCCGACGCACCTTCATGGTTGAACGCAATCCCAGCCGATGCACCGATCGGTTTGGTCACGTTGGGGACGACCTTCGCGGGTGAATTAGGCTTTTTCAGTTGGGCGGCGCAGGCGATGGCGCGACTCGGATTGACTCCGGTTGTCGCCATTGGCTGGAGTCCTTACGGCGCCGACGAAAAAGCCGCACTGAAAGCCGCGCTGCCGCCAACTACACGCCTGCTCAACTGGGTTGATCTGGCGCATGTGCTGCCGCGCACACGAGTCATCACACATCACGGCGGCATGGGCACGACGCATTGGGCGATTCGCTACGGTGTACCACAGATTATCGTCCCACACGCCGCCGATCAACGCGGACAGGCGCGCCGCGCGGCGCAAGCCAAAATCGGACTCAACCTGACCGCGCATGATGTCCGGCATGGCGCATTGTTGACAGGCATACGCGCAGTGATTACAGATGCCAATGTCGCACAAAACGCGCGCGATCTCGCGGCGGAATTCGAGCTGTTGGGCGGCGCAAGCGCCGCTGCCAACGAGATTTTGAAAGTGCTTTAGGCTTTCGTGCCCGCAATCAAAATGTAGCGATGATCGAACTCGGCGTCGTCGGTGCCAACACAGCGCATGTTGTAAAACGCTGTGACGGGTTCAGGTGCTTGTACCATCATGACGTGCAGCCGTTCGATCACATCGGGTGAGCAACCTTGCCGTTCTGCCCACGTCAGCATTTTAGCGGTGCGCGCCAGCAGTTCACTGTGGTCGACCGTCAGTCCAGCGTCAAGATACATGCCGCGCCATTCGTATTCGTTGTATGCCCGCCCATGACTGGGGTCGCGCAGCTTTTCGAAGGCTTCGATATACGCCGCCGCTTTTTTGTCATCCGGCAGTACATGATCCTGCACCACCAGCCGTCCGCCGTGCTTGAGCACACGTGCCGATTCGCACACAAATTTGTACACGTCGGGGAAGTGATGCGCGGCGACGCGGCACGTGACCAAATCGAACGATTCATCACTGAATGGCAAATTCTCGGCGTCAGCCGGAGCAAATTCGACGTTGATGATATTTTGTGACGCGATAAACGTGCGTGCCTCATCGAGCATAGATGGCGCATAATCGGTCACGACCATATGCCGCACCAACGGCGCAATCTTGAGTGCGGTATGTCCACCGCCTGTCGCAATATCGACCGCCACCCAATCAGGCTGTGGCGCAGCGATTTCAAGCAGTCGATCCAAATCTGCGCCCTGCGAGTGGATATTGCTCGTCACATAGTTATTTGCGTATTGGCTGAATCGCTGACGGCTGTGTTCTTTTTGGTCATCCGTATTCATGCGTTTTTCTCCTTATTAGCGTAAGGTTCATGTCTATGTATCTGTATCATGAGTATAATCGCGCTTCGTATTCGTTCATCGAACCCATTCAAACCATCTATAGCCATCGGGCGCGTGTAGGCACACTATTTTGAACGACTTTTCTTCGGCACGACTGAAAACACGTGCGATTGAACTCGGCTTTACGCTGGTCGGAATCGCCCATGCTGATCCATCGCCGATGCTGGCGGCATACGAACGCTGGATCGCCGCTGGGATGCACGCGGATATGGGCTATATGGCGCGCGCAGATCGAGTCGCGCGCCGCCGCGATTTGAACATGATTTTGCCGGGTGTGCGCTCAATGATCGTAGCCGGGTTAGATTACAGCACGTTCGTGCCCGATGAAGTGTTGAATGACCCGTCGCGCGGACGTATAGCGGCGTATGCCTGGGGGCTGGATTATCACGCGGTGTTGATGGAAAAACTCGATGCGCTGGCGAAGTGGATCGCGGCAGAATGCGGCACAATCCAGCAGCGTGCATATGTCGATACCGGCGCGATTTTAGAACGCTCACACGCACACACCGCCGGACTTGGTTTTATCGGCAAAAACACCATGTTGATTCATCCGCGACGCGGCAGCATGTTTTTTCTGGGTGAATTGTTGACCGATATAACATTCGACAGCTACGATACACCTTCAACGCCTGCGACAATGTGCGGACGGTGCACGCGTTGTTTGAGTGCGTGTCCCACCAATGCGTTTCCATCACCGCATGTGCTGGATGCGCGGCGCTGTATCAGCTATTGGACCATCGAAAATAAAGGCGCGATCCCATCGGAACTGCGCGCTAATTTTGGCAACTGGATTTATGGCTGCGATATCTGCCAGGACGTATGTCCGTTCCAGCGCTTCGCGCCGCGTACGGCTGAGCGCGCGTTTTCACCTGCTGATATCGACCGTGCTGCACCTAAATTAGCCGATATTCTGGCACTGGACGAGGCGACTTTTTCGGCGCGTTATGCAGCTTCACCAATCGCACGCATCAAGCGCGACCGCCTGATACGTAATGCGTGTATCGCCGCTGGAAACAGTGGTGATCAGCAGTTGCGCCACCCCCTGGAGCGCTTGCAGGGCGAAGAAAGTCTGCTGATACGCGACCATGCAACCTGGGCGCTGGATCGTTTGAGCGAACGGGCTAAGATTGAAGCGCGTGACAGCGTCAATAAATTAATCTAGCGTAACCCCAGGAGTTTTAAATCATGGAAAGCAAAACGTTTCGCGTTCCCAATATCGGTTGTGATGGCTGCGTACGAACCATCGTCAACGAATTGAGCCAACAGCCTGGCATCGATGCTGTGACCGCCGATAAAGATACGCAAATCGTCACGATCAAATGGCAGCAGCCCGCGACATGGATGACCATCAATGCCACACTGGCAGAAATTGATTATCCACCTGAACCAGAAACCGTGTAAAGTACTGCTATTAAAACGGGGCGTCGATATAAACGCCCCGTTTTGATTCTTAGAGAAAGATACAAGTTCCTTTGCGTCATTTCATCGAGACGCACCCCGTGCTAAAATCAAGACCTCTGATCACCTTCGATAAAACATTTAAGCGCAGAACTGGAAAATAGCGATGCTCGGACTGACGACAACGTTCGTGAATAACCGCTATCGCATCGTCAGTGCGTTGGGGCGCGGCGGCATGAGCGCCGTCTTTTTGACGTATGACCGCCTGACAGGTCAGGAAGTCGCGCTCAAGCGCGTGTATATTCGTCGCGAAAATCGCACCGACGACAGCATCACCACCGAATCCCAGGAAATGCGCTTAGTTTTAGCGCAGGAATTTCGCACGCTGGCAGGGCTGCGACATCCCAACGTCATCAACGTCCTCGATTACGGGTTCGACAGCGAGACACAGCCTTACTACGTCATGGAATTGTTGAGCAATGTGAGCACACTGACGCAGGCGGCAGTCGATCAGCCAACGCAAGTCAAAGTCGATTTGCTGCTGCAACTGCTTAATGCCTTGGTGTATTTGCATCGGCGCGGCATCCTGCATCGGGATTTGAAACCGGACAATATTCTCGTCGTCGATAATCGGGTTAAAGTCCTGGATTTTGGCTTGGCAATCGAACGTGAAAACCTAAAAGATGCGCCTGGCGAACTTGCCGGGACATTGGCGTATATTGCGCCAGAAATTTTTATGGGTGGCAAACCGTCGGAAGCATCTGATCTTTACGCGGTCGGCGTCATCGCGTATCAATTATTTCTAGAAAAAATGCCCTTCGATTTCAAAGATATTCACTCTGTCATCCGTAAGCCCATCTATGTCGAAATCCCGAACGAAGACCCACGCCTCAACGTGCTGTTGATGGAATTACTGAGCAAACGTCCTGAAGATCGTCCGGCTTCTGCACGCGCCATCATGGATACGTTGCTGGCGTTATTTGGCAACCGCGCTGGCTATGAAGATGAGTCAATCCGCGATAGCTTTTTGAAGGCAGCGCGATTTGTTGGGCGCACAGACGAAATCAACATGCTGCGCGGCGCATTAGTGAATACGATCGCGGGTGATGGTAGTTTCTGGCTGATCGGCGGCGAAAGCGGCGTGGGTAAGAGCCGCCTGATGGATGAAATTCGCACCTACAGCTTGATCGAAGGCGCATTGGTCGTGCGCGGGCAAGCGGTCAACGTCGGCGGTTCTGCGTTTCAGATGTGGGGCGATGTAATCCGCCGTTTGTGCCTCAATCTCGATGGGTCGTCATTGCCGTTGAGCGTCCTGAAAACACTGGTTCCCGATATTGGCACGCTGTACGAGACGAACGTCTCCGACGCACCGCCGCTCGAACCCCAGGCTGCGTTCAATCGTTTGGTCGGCGCATTCGTCGATGTGTTTCAACAGCAAACACAGCCGATAGTCGTCCTGCTAGAAGATTTGCAGTGGGCAGGTGACAGTCTCGCGCTCTTAGACGCGCTGGAGAAATTGACCGACACCAACAAACTGCTGGTCATTGGCAGTTATCGCAGTGACGAAGCGCCCGATTTACCGTTGCGTTTTCCAAAAGCACAGAGTGTATTGCTGGCGCGTTTCGACTCCAATGAAATTGAGCAGCTTGCCGCCGCCGTATTGGGTGAGAGCGGCGAACTTATGGAAATTACCGAACTGCTGCGCCGCGAAACCGAAGGCAATTTGTTCTTCATCGTCGAAGTGCTGCGCACGTTGGCGGAAGACGCGGGCAGGCTCGATTTGATCGGCTTGAACACCCTGCCAGAAAATGTGTTGAGCGGCGGCATTTTGCAAGTCGTCCGTCATCGCCTGGAACGTCTGCCCGCGTATGCGATGCCACTGCTTGAATTGGCAGCGGTCATCGGGCGCGAAGTCATGATCCCGGTATTGCAGCGCGCCGCCAGTCTGACCCCGCCATTGAGCGAAGGCGGTTTCAAATTCGATGATTGGCTGAACGAGTGTTTGGCACGCACGATTTTGCTGCTTCAAGACGAACGATGGATGTTTGCGCACGACAAGCTTCGCGAAGCCATTCTGAGCGATCTATCCGCCGACAAAAAGCGCACACTGCACGAAATCGCAGCGCACACGATGGAAACCGTATACCCCGACCAAGCCGATATGTTCGCGCGCCTGGCATATCATTGGGGAGAAGCGGGCAACGCCGAAAAAGAACTGTATTATGCCGCGCGCGCAGGTGAACAAAGCATCAATACAGGCGCGTATAAACAGGCGATTGAGTACTTGACGCGTGTGAACACGCTGCTGCCGTCCGCGCCACACGTTAAACCGTTGGAGCGCGCCCGCTACCTGCGCTTGATCGGACAAGCCTATTTCTACAGCGGACAAATCGAAAAAGCGCGTAGTTTCTTGCTTGAAGCAGTGACCGCCGCTACGCGCCCAATTCCATCGAACGCGCTGACGCTGCGACTCGATACCATGTGGCAGGTGACACGACAAATGTCGCGGCGGATGATCTCGTTCAAACCACGTCCGGTCAGTTCAGATCGACGCACCGCGTTAATTGAAAGCGGACGCGCTTTGTTCTTGCTGGTAGAAATGACCGTATATACGGGTGACACAGGGCAAGGGACATACATCGGGATGCGGGCGCTCAACGAATCCGAGAGCGCAGGACCCTCGGATTCACTGGCGCGGCATTATTCTGGCACAAGCTGGCTGCTTGCCAGCCGCCCCGGTATGGAATCGATGGCGCGGCAGTATCTGAAGTTGGGATTACACACCGCCGAACAAGTCGGTGAACCGGGTTCGACTGGCTTTGTTTATTTCATCGCGGCACTCAATCATCTTGGTTGGGGCGCATGGGACGAAGGGCAACGCTACGCTGAACGTGCGATCGCCACCGCGAATGCGATTGGTGACGTGCGCATCTTCAATCAATCGATCGCTTTGATCGCTGACATCGATTGGTATCATCGCGGCGATTTGGACGCGGCACGCAATCACAATGCCGAAAATTACGAAAGCGCGCTCAAGTGTGGCAGCATCAACCAGACCGCGATTGCACAATCCCGTCGCGCCTATTATCACGCACTTACAGGTGCGGGCGACTTGGCACGCCGCGACGCCGAAATCGCGCTCAGCCTCGAAAAACCCGTCAACATGACAATCTTGAACGCACAGGCGGCACTCGTGTTAGCGGCATTCAATGAAGGCGCTATGGATACGGCACATGCCGAATTGAGTACGCTGCTGACCGCGGTCGAAAATTTGGGCGCTATCAACGTGTACGCCATGTTCGATGGCTTCGCTGTGTGCGCTGATGGCTGGCTTACCCTGGCGGACGCCGACGCGCAGCACATACCTCAAGCCGAGCGCGCAGTGATGCAGCTTCAACGCGCTGCCAAAGCCTATGCGATGATTCAACCGCTCGCTTTCATCATGAGCGCGTGGCTGGCACTCGTCAAAAATGACCACGAAAACGCTGTCAAAAGCGCTCATGCAGCAGTCAAAAGCGCGACTGAGCTGCACATGCCGCATGAACTGGCGTTGGCACAGTGGATCACCAGCCGCACATTGACGGCGGATGACCCACAACGTTCAGCGTTAGCCATTCAAGCACGCTCGGCGTTGGAACGCATCGGCGTTGCTTACGACTTGCGGCGAACATTTTTCAATACGGGCGGCGACCAATCGACGCGGTCTACTAATCCCGGATAGAACATGCCGTGAAAACCAAACGGTATGCGGTACGGGAGCGGCGCACGTGCCACTTCTTCAAAGGTTTGACCATCCAACACCAGCAAGAACGACGTATTAGCGTCCGCGTCGTAGACCGTCGCCAGCACCACGCCATCATCTTCGCTCGTGCCGCCGGGACGCGCGGCGAACCAGGGTTCGCTGGGGTAATTATTTTCGACAAACCAGATTTTGGTATCACCGTTGGTCACATCGACTTTAGCGAGCTGATTGGTAAAATCGGGGCGTAAATCATTGACGCCAACGCCATAGGTAAAGCGATATGGCAGACCGTTATACTGATCATAATTGATGCGCGGCAGTTCAAAATTGACCGTGCCAATCTGTTCGTAATCGATCGTCGTCTTCCCACCTGTAAGCGGAATCCGATAGCGGCGGATAAACGACGGTGTTTGCACAAAATCATCAGATCGCAGCACATCGAGATACAACGCTCGCCAGACCGCGTTGGTGTCATACGCCGCCAAATCCATGACGATTTCGTTGCCATCCTGGTACGAATTGATGTGATGAAATACATAAAAGCCCGCCGTTTCGACGCGGTTGACGATTTCGCCCGTTGAAAGATCGACGACCGTAAACGTGGTCGGTTGATCTGCCATCCACTTAAAGTTGAAAATGAACGGGTTGCACTGCAAAGCGACGCTCATCACACCGGTAATCGGCGGCAAACGCATCGGATTTTCAGTCAGCACGACATACCGTTCGGTGAAACCGAAACTGTGCATGTATGCGGGCGACCACGTCGGAATCGACGCCAATTTGGTGCGGCTGCGTCCCATCACATGATAAATATCGTAGGTGCTGCGTAGATTGAACTTGATCATGTAATTGATGATGCCGCCTTGCGTGCGGCTGTAATGCGGATGAGCGGTTTCCATCGTGATGTCGATGGTATCGTCGTATTGAAACAACTCCAGCGTATCAAGCGAAAACGGCTCGATTACATATGACGCGGGAAGTTCCGTCATCGATAGGTATTCACCCGCTTGCTGATCGTAATTGATATTACAGTTATCGGTAAACGCCGGGTTGAACAATTGATAAATGCGTTTCCACAGCGGTGGGGGTGGCGTTGCGACGCCGCCAAAATGGATCGTCCCAGTTTGGTTATCGAGGATATATGCCTGACTTTGCAAAAACTTGTTGGCAAACGAAACGCTGCCATTTTGAAACGTGTAGCGGTGCATCATGCCCAGACCATCGAACCAATGCGGGTACACGGCGTGCGCGACCTCGAATTGTCCAGGTCCATTGCGAAGCAAACTCCCGGTCAACCATGTCGGAATGCTGCCTTGCACAGGCAAATTTTCAATGACGCTGGTTTGTGTTTGGGTCTCGAAGTTGTTTTTGAAGTAATTGACTGGCATTCACCGTGCCTTTCGTGGGCAATGGGGCGACGAATGCCTTTATTATAGGGTTCAACTCTCTTTTACGGACAACATGTTTTGTTCATATTTTTGAAGCACCGCTTCGTAATCTTCGTGATCTGGCAAAATACACGATGCGTCAGAACTCATGTTGTCGGCGCCGCGAATTACACTGACCATACCATTGGTTTCCAAATAGGCACGATGTACTTGACTCAGATGCGTAATGCCTTCATGACGCAGCATTAAAAAAACTTCTTCGACCGACAATTGACTAGCGTTCATTCCCTTGTTATCGATCTGTCCATCGACGACAACACGATGAACTTTTCCTTCCACAGCGACTTCGATGCGGCGGTTATGATTGGTGAGCGCAATGACACCACGATGGATACACAATACAACCGTGATGGCTATCATGCCATGTATCAATGGAACATTCGGGTAAAACATCGGGTCGCCGACTGCTGAACCAAGCGCGATAATCATACCGAGTTCAAACGGCGATAACTGACGAACCCCGCGCTGACCAATCAGCCGCAGCCCGATCATCGTAAAAATAAAGAGAATTGTGCTGCGAAAAACGATTTCCAGCAAAAATGTCGTGGGCATCTCGCCAAAGAAAATGCGTTGCAGATCAAAGGAGTAAGTGTCCATTGTGAGTCCTTTCGTGCCACTCGCCTCGGTTGATCATAGCGTTTTCTCAGCATGAGCAAAATCCGCCACCCCACCTATGACAAAATCATCAATTTGTGTCATAGCGAGATAGATTGACCGATCTACACTTGTATCAACTTTTGCAAAAATGATAAATCAGGGTTAAGCATGATGCGAAAAGGCACGCAGGTTTCGTGGCAATGGGGCACTGGTCACGGCGAAGGTCAAATCGTCGATGTTTTTCATCAAAAAGTGACGCGCAAATTACAAGGCACAGAAGTAACCCGCAACGGTACTCAAGATAACCCCGCTTATCTCATTGAACAGACAGATGGCGACCAGGTATTGAAACTTTCGAGTGAGGTCGAGTCCGCATAAAGCGCTAAATTATGGTTCAACTCAACGATGACCTCCAGGAACGGCTCGCCGCAGCAGCATTACGCTATGTCACGCCAAAAAGTAAAGGTTATACGCGCAAAAAATCAGGCAAAGGCTTTGTTTATCTCGACAGCAAAGGCGTCAAGATCAGCGACAAAGCACTTAAAGCATGGATAAATACGCTGGTGATTCCGCCTGCATGGCAAAACGTGTGGATTGCGACGCACAAAAACGCGCATATCCTGGTGACAGGGCGCGATGATAAGGGGCGCAAGCAGTATATTTATCATCCTCTGTGGCAGCAGATGGCAAGCGAGAAGAAATTCGGCGATTTAGTCGCGTTCGGAGAATCGCTCCCAACATTACGCCGCGCGCTTGACCATGATTTGCGTCAAAAAACACTGACGCAGCGCAAAGTGGTCGCGTTGGTCGTCGCACTGCTTGGGCGCACCTTGATCCGTATTGGCAATCAAGAATATGCCCGCGACAACGAGACGTTCGGCTTGACTACCTTGAACGATGATCATGTCGAAGTTGAAGGCGCGACCGTGCGTTTTTCGTTCGTTGGTAAAAGCAAGAAATCGCACGAAATCACGTTGAAAGATAAACGTTTAGCGCGTGTCATTCGTGCGTGTCAGGAAATTCCCGGTTTTTCACTGTTTCAATACTACGACGCAGACGGCAATCCGCACGCGATTGATTCGGCACATATCAACCAGTATTTGCTCGATGTGACGGGACAACCTTTTACCGCCAAAGTTTTTCGTACGTGGGGTGGCTCTGTCGACATGATCCACGAGTTGTGTTTGGTGGATCGAGAGACGATCAAGAACCACGAGACTTGTATTCGGGCGGGCGTAAAAGCGGTCTCGAAGATTTTGGGGAATACCACCAGCGTGTGCCGCGCCTATTACGTCCATCCGGTCGTGCTCGACGCGTTCCTGGCAGATACGCTGCACGGTGCGCTTGAGGCGATTCAAACGCCGAATGATGGATATGCTCTAGAACCGGAAGAACAACTCTTAATGACATTGATGCGCGCAAGTATTGCAGCTTAAAGCGCGCATTATGCCACTTGTACGTTCATCTCATTTTCGAGCGCGGCATAAATGTCATGCAAGACGTGGTCAGGGTGTGCATAGCGCGCGTTTGGTTCTTTCGCAGTCATGCGCGCTATAACATCGATCAGCATCAGTCGTGAATCTGGTATGCTGCAATTACGCGAAAACATCAGGCAATCATGCAGCAAATCAGCATCGATCGGCTTGTTGAGGATGTCGTTGACCAGCCCTTGAATGCTTCCTGTACCAAACATGGGTTGACCGGTCAGCATTTCGTAAGCGACCAACCCTATGGCGTACATGTCGGATGCGAAAGATGGCGCATCGCCTAATAAAACTTCGGGTGCCATATAGGCGATTGTGCCACTGGTCGGGCAGTTATCGGTTTCATCGATGTGTAGCGCCAACCCAAAGTCGATCAGGATAACGCTGTTGTTTTCGATCATGATATTTTCAGGTTTAAGATCACGATGTATAACTTCACGGTCATGCAAATAAGAGGCGGTTTGCAAAAGCTCAACTAACCATGTCATCTTTTGATAGAAACTGCTTGTCACGCACTTGCGACGAATATCGACCGCATCGTGTAGATATTTCATCGTAAAAAAGGGCAGTTCCGCCTCGTTTTCTTCCATTTCGTAAACGCGCACAATATGTGGATAACACAGTGATGATAAAGCCCCGTACTCGCGGCTTAGTGCATCACGATAACAGTCAAGTGGTTCTATGCGTTGTGGCAGTGCCGGAACAGTTTTAATGGCGACATCGATTTCCAGAACAGTATCGTATGCAAGGTAAATCGCGCCCATTGAACCAGCACCGATAATCCCAATTGGTGCATACCGCTCGCCGAAATTCGGGACGTACTCGCTATCCGAAATCGCATTCCATACCATTTCATTATCCCTAAGACCCATTGAACTCTAGGTTACAGGATCATGCACTGAACGACTTGTGGCATATGGGGCAATTCAGTATGGGTCGATAGAAGGATTATTCCAGACACAACAACCTTAAAACCTGGTTGATGTAGTCTTAATGTGCCGACGTTATGTTGAAAGGGCAGACAATTTGTTACAGAAAGCCCACACGCAATGTTAGAAATCACTGATCTACGTGTCGTCTATGGCAATGGCAACGAAGCGTTAAAGTCTATTTCGATTAGCGCGAAGCCGGGCGAAATCATCGCAATCATTGGGCGTTCGGGCGCGGGTAAATCGACATTGCTGCGCTGCATCAACGGTTTGCAACAGCCCACCAGCGGAACCGTCGTGCTCGATGGTGAAAACATCACCACAATGAACCAAAATCAACTGCGCGAAGTGCGCCGTTATGTCGGCTTTATCTGGCAGGAATACAATCTGGTCGAACGTCTGCCCGCTATCACCAACGTTTTGACAGGTCGCCTTGGTTACAATCGTGGTTTGGGCAGCGTCGCTTTTTACTTTGACCGTGGACACCGCGAAATCGCGCTGCGCAGTCTGGAACGTGTCAACCTGCTCCATCGTGCCAATTTCCGCGCGGATCGTTTATCCGGCGGCGAAAAACAGCGCGTTGCAATCGCACGCGCGATTGCACAACAGCCCAAAATTATTCTGGCGGATGAACCTGTCGCCAGCCTCGACCCAGAATTGAGCGTGCAAGTGATGACTGACCTTGCGCGCGTCGCCCGTGAAGATGGGGTGTTGACACTCATCAACATCCACCAGGTCGAGTTAGCGAAAGAATTTGCCGATCGCCTGATCGGTATCGCGCAAGGCGTGGTCGTTTTTGATGGCACACCCGACACTTTGACCACCACCGTGCTCGACGACATTTACCGCTTCGATAAAGACAAAACATCGCACGACGCCGAAACTGCCGAGCCGACTGCCATCCCATCGTACGTGGCTTCCAATCAACCTGTAGTGATTTAACGAGGCGTTATGGCTCAACGTACTGTTGCACAAATTCCTGTTCCCACACCTGTTTCCCCAGAACAACTGCGCGAGAAATTACTGCGCCCGTTTCCAACTTTAGGGTGGCGGGCGCTGTTGGTCATCCTTGCGATCATTCTCGTCTTCAGTTGGAGCATTGCAGGGTCTGAAACCAACCTCACCACGCTCTTCGGGGGCATCCCCGATGTGGCTCGGTTCTTGGGTCAGTTATTCCCGCCTGCTTATGAACTTCAGCGCGGCACCGAGCGTACTTTTGTCGATAGCAGCGGAACAGAATTTTCTGTCCCAATCAGCAGCGCGGAAGCGACAATTCTAGAAGCCTACCGCCTAGAGCGAACGATCTACATCTATGAAAACGCCGTGCCAGTGCTCACATCCGAAGATGAACTGGCTGCGACCATTGACCGCCTGAACGAACAACGTGTCAACGAGTTGACATATGTAATCGTCGGCACCGGTGAAACGTTGGAAACAGGCGAAACGCGTACCATCGAATTCCGAACGTCCGAGCGACTCATCCGCGAGGATTTCAACCAGCGTCAAAATATTTATCTCTATATCAACGATCAACCTGTTCCCGTAGAACAGCGCGAGGTCAGACAGCAGATTTCACTGCTGCGTAATGAGGGCGTCGAAAATGTCCGCTACGTCGTTGGTGGCAGCGGAATTACGATTGGATACCCGATAATTATCACGTCGATTGCCGAGACCATCCAAATCGCGATCATTGGCACCGTCGGCGCGGTGATTTTGGCAATTCCGTTCGGGCTGCTGGCGGCGCGCAATGTGTCACCGCACCCGCTTGTTTATCAAATCACGCGCATGATTCTCAATACCCTCCGAGCGATTCCAGAACTGATTTATGCGCTCATTTTCGTCGCCGCGGTCGGTTTAGGTCCGTTTCCGGGTGTGCTAGCCTTGATCTTCGGTTCGGTCGGTTCGCTGTCACGTTTATTTGCCGAAGCGATTGAACAGATTGACCCGCAGCAAGTCATGGCAGTGCGCGCGACGGGCGCGAGCGGCATTCAAACATTCATGTACAGCGTGTTTCCACAAGCGCTGCCACTGTTGATTTCATATTCCTTAGTTTACTTCGAACATAACGTGCGCAGCGCGACGATCCTGGGCATCGTTGGCGCGGGCGGTGTCGGGCAAAAACTGTATGAATACATGCAGTTGTTTTATTACAACGAAATGCTCGGCGCGGTCATTCTCCTCATTTTGGCTGTCACGGTCATCGACCGTTTCAGCAACTACATTCGCAGCCGTTTCATTTAGACCGGTGCGTGTAGTTGCATGTTGCATACTTCCTACTTTTAGGAAAGGGAACCCATGAAAAAGCTCGCTATCGTTTTGACCGTCGTTTTCGCTCTGTTTAGCATTGGTTTTGTCGTCGCCCAAGAAGCAGATCGCACGGATTGGCCCGAAACGTTCATCGTCGGTGTATATCCTGGCGACAACGTGGAAGAAGCATTGGCAGCGGTTGAACCTCTCCGCACCTATCTGGAAGACGCGCTCGGCGTCCGCACTGTTTTGATCACCGGCACCAGCTACAGCGCCGTGATCGAAGCCATGCGCGCTGGTCGTGCTGATGCGATGGAAGTTGGTCCGTTCTCGTATGTCTTGGCAGCCCAAGAAGCCGGCGCAGAAGCAATTGCAGTGGCTAACTATCAAGAAGCGATCACCCTCGAAGATGCGTCGGCTGTTGAAACCGAATTTGTTCCCGGCTACTTCAGCGTGATTTTCACGGTCAAGGGCAGCGGCATCAACACCATCGCCGACATCGCTGGTCGCAGCTTTGCATTCACCGACCCAGCATCGACAAGCGGTTACTTGATCCCCGCGACCACGATTTTGACCTCGCAGGGTTTCTCTGGCCCAGAAGAATTAGAAGCGTTTGCTGACCTCGTGTTCGCGGGCAATCACCCGTCGGCAGTGTTGAGCGTCAATGAAGGCACGACCGATGCGGGCGCGACCTTCGACGGCAACCTCCAAGCACAATCAGACGAAGGCTTGATCACGGTTTGCGGTTACGAAGCCGGTTCGGGCGAATTCCCGTTCGATGACCTGATGACCCAAGAAGAACTCGACGCGATTGCCGCCGATTGTGAAGATGGCAGCATCGTCGTGATTGCCCAGTCGTCGATTATCCCCGACACCCCATTTGCAGTGCGCAGCGACCTGCCCCAATCGTTCAAGACTGCCGTGCAAGAAGCCTTGTTGGGCATCTCGAATGACCCCGAATTGATCGTCGCGCTGGAACGCTACTATGTTGACCCGACCGCCTTCCTCGGTTTGGACTCGTTGGACAACTTGTATGATGGTTTGCGTGACACCGCCGACTTGCTCGATCTCGACCTGAGCGCGCGCTAAGCTTCAATGTCATAAACTTTGGGCGGTCGGTCGCTGACTGACCGCCCTTTTTATTCTCATCACCCGTCGGAAAAACACGTCATGACCTATACGCAAGGCGAAGCCCTCACCATTTTGACCCATGCGCCCGCCGATGACGTGAAAGCGCTGGCAGAATCAATCTTGCCATCGCTGGGCGCGATTCAAGTGCTGAAAAATCGTACCGGGCTGATTATGCTCCCGTATACCGATAGTGCAGGTGGCGTCACATTTCATTTGGGTGAAATTCTCGTCAGCGAAGCGCATGTCGAGATCGAAAATGGCACACAGGGTTACGCGCTCGTCACGGGACGCGATCTGGTACTCGCGGTCGGTATCGCCGTGTTGGATGCGGCGCGGCAAGCCAATATCGAAAGCGAAAGAATCACTCAATTATTGCACGCTGCCGCACAAGCCAGCGCCGCCGCCGACGAACACTTATTGAAACAGGTCGAAGCGACCCGCATCGAAATGGAAACGTTCTGATGAAGACGCATCCAGCATATACACCCGCCGAAGCACAGGCGCGTGAAACCTTTCTCTCGTTGATGTGGTCATTAAGCTATCCGGGACGCATCTATACCCTGCCCGAAACCAGCGCGCCCTTCGATGCGATCAGTGAAACTTTACTGGATTTAGAGACGACATTCTTTACAAACGACGATTCTTTAGCGCGGATTCTGGCGCACAATGGTGCGCGAGCGCTCGAACCGCAAACCGCCGCGTATCATTTTTATCCGTCGCTCACAGCGGCTGACTTAGAAGCGGTCAAACAAGCCAGCATCGGCACATTACTGTATCCCGACCGCGCAGCGACACTGATTATCGGCTGTACGTTTGGCGTAGGTGAGTCGATGACGCTGACAGGTCCCGGCATCGACGGCATAATCCATTTGCAAATCGGCGCGATCGCGCCAGAATTTTGGACGCTCCGCGAGCAGCGTCGCCGTTTTCCGCTGGGTTGGGATGTTTATTTCATTGATGGTTCACGCGTGATCGGGCTGCCCCGCAGCACGTCGATCGCGCGATAAAAAGGCACAGCATATGTATGTAGCCGCAAAAGGTGGCGAAAACGCCATTCAGGAATCGGAAAAACTTTTCCATGCGCTCAAAGGAAAACCGTCACGCGAGATGATCACGGCGATCCAGGAGTCGCTGCCCTATCTGGTCGATCGTGTCATGGGCGAAGCCTCCTTGTACGCACCAGAACTGGCGGCACTGGCAATCGCGCAATCAGGCGGCGACCTGTACGAAGCCGTATTGCTTTTACGTGCTTATCGGTCTACGCAGCCGCGTCTGGCATATGCCGAACCCGTCACGCCACATCGCTTGTTCACTATTCGGCGCATTTCGGCGTCGTTCAAAGATATTCCCGGCGGGCAAGTCTTAGGACCGTCGCTCGATTACAGTCATCGCATTCTGAACGTTGATATTCTGGACGGCGTAGTTACGCCCCAACCTGCCGATCAACCTGTAGGCGAGAAAATGGTTTCGCTTACATCGCTACCAGATATCGACACAAATGGGGCAAGCACGCCGGAAAAATTAGCCTCTGCAACCTATCCGTATGTCGCGGAATGGCAGCGAACCGCCGGATTGATGAAACCGATACCCCACTATGAACCACGTAACGCGGCGGATATCCCGGATGTGACGCGCGACCCGGCATTGTTTCCCGCGCCGCGTGAACATCGTTTACAGGCGCTCGCACGTGCAGATACAGGCGGCGTGCTGGCGTTAGGCTATGCAAGTATGCGCGGCTACGGTTTAATTCACCCGACGGTGAACGAACTGCGTCTCGCGCACGCCGAAATCGAAGTCAAGCATCCGCTTACTGGCGAAACATTCAGCGCGGGACGCGCGCGCGTCAGCCAGGCAGAAGTCGTGACGACGGGCGACAAAACCGGCTTGACGCTCGGCTTCGCGGCGACACTGGGCTGGAACGAAGTCAAGTTGATCGCCGCCGCCACGCTCGATTTAGAAATGAATCAAGCCGAGCCGCATCCAGCACATACCGAAGAATTTGTGCTCTATCACACCGAGCCAGTCGAATCGAGTGGGTTCTGTATTCACTTCAAGCTGCCGCACTATGTCACGTTCGCGAGCAGTTTGGACAACCTGCGTAAAGTCATCGCTACGTTTTATTCCAACGGAAACGATGAAGAAAACGCCGCAGAACTTGCGCCGATGACGCAGAGGACACCATGACTCAACTCGAAGCGCTGGCAAAACCACGTGAAGATTACGCCTTCGCCTTTCTCGATCCGTTCGCCAAGCGCGAACTGAGACGGCGTATGCTCAAGGCAATTGCGATTCCAGGCTATCAGGTTCCGTATGCCAGCCGCGAACTGCCTATCGCACGCGGGTGGGGAACGGGCGGTTTACAGGTCACGTTGAGCCTGGTCGGTCCCGATAGCATCATCAAAGTCATCGATCAAGGCGCGGATGATTCGGTCAACGCGGCGAACCTGCGCCGCTTTATCACACGTATGAGCGGTGCAGAGACGACCACCGATACACTGGCAGCGACGATTTTGCAAAGCCGTCACCGCATTCCCGAAGAAGTGATGGGCGAAGGTCAAACGCTTGTTCTGCAAGTGCCTGACCCCGAACCGTTGCGCGCGGTGCAAAGTGATAGCAGCGCTACCCATCAAATGCACGCCGACGCCGATTATGGTCAGTTGTGGCTGGTGCTGTATGAGCAGTTGGTGCGCTACAAACAGTACTTGCAGGGTGCAAGCTACCCAAGTCTGGTCAATAAGCGCTATGTCATCAGCCCCAGCCCTATTCCGCGATGGGATACGCCGAAGCTGCATCAAGCTGCCCATTTGACATTGCTCAGCGCGGGACGCGAAAAACGCCTGTACGCCGTACCACCTTATACCGATGTGTATCCGCTGGAATTCGACGACGTGCCGTTTCAGGTCGAAGATCAGCGCGGATGGGAAGATCGCGTGACGCGCGTCCTCAACAAGTTCATGAACGAACTGCCGCAAGCCGACGGTTCTTCGCAGTACGAAATCAGCGATTCAGGTTATGCACAAAAACTGACCGCGCATTTGCGTGGTGAAACAGCGTCAATCGGCGCGACGTATTACGACGACGAAGGGAACTTCTATAAAGATGGATACCTCAAACCACCCGTCCGACCGGATTAATGATGCGCCGATCACGCTCGATGCACCACGTCTGACGCGCGCGACGCCCTTATTGCGCGCACACGGTTTGTTCAAGCGTTACGGGCGTATTGTCGCCGTCGAAGATGTCAGCCTGGATGTGTATCCAGGAGAAATATTAGGTATCGTCGGCGAATCTGGATCAGGCAAATCGAGCGTGCTCCGCCTGCTCAACCTGGAAGAAATGCCCGACGCGGGTGAGTATACGCTCGATTTACCGGATATGAGGGGCGTCAATCTATTCACGCTCGATCGCTTTCAACGGCGCGAAGTCGCGCTGTTTCACATTGGTATCGTGTATCAAAATCCACATTTAGGCTTGCGGATGCGTTACACCAGCAGTGGTAATGTGGCGGAGCGTTTGCTCGTCACGGGCGAGCGCAAATTCGCAACGCTGCGCCAAGCGGCGCGCGACTCGCTTGCTGCCAGCGAATTTCCTTTGAACCGCATGGATGATCCGCCGCGCGTACTCTCTGGCGGGATGCAGCAGCGCGTACAGTTGGCAAAAGCGATTGCACTTCAGCCGCGCGTATTACTGTTGGACGAACCGACGACCGGGTTAGATGTGAGCGTACAAGCGGCTGTGTTGGATACGCTCAAGCGCTTACAACGCGAACGCCAGTTGGCGCTGGTGATCGTCAGTCATGATCTCGGCGTGATTCGTGCGCTGGCAGACCGGGTGATGGTCATGCGTGATGGGCGCGTGATCGAAGCGGGACTAGCGGATCAAGTGCTGGACGACCCGCAGCACGCTTACACGCAGCAGCTTGTCCACGCGAAGTTATGAGGCAATCATGCGCTTATTGACGGTCACGAATTATACCAAGTCGTTTTATGTGCATCATCTGGCGCGCGCGATTCCAGCGTTCAAAGCGCTTGATTTTGTGCTCGATGAAGGTCAGTTTTTACTTGTCAGCGGACAAAACGGCGCGGGTAAATCGACACTGCTGCGTTGTTTATTTCGCACATATTTGCCAACGAGCGGAAGCGCAATTTACAACAGTCGCCACGGAGAAATTGATCTGGTGCGCGCCGCCGATACAGATATCATGCTGCTGCGCCGCGAAGAGATCGGGTTCGTCACCCAATTTTTACGCCCACGTCCTCGCATAAGCGCATCTGAATTGGTGGCTGAGCCGCTGTTCGCAGAAAATCTGACGCTCGATGAAGCCCGTCCGTACGCGGAAAAACTGCTCAGCGATTTTGGTGTCAAAAGTGACCTGTGGGGTGCGTACCCAACCACATTTTCGGGTGGTGAACAACAGCGAGTCAATTTAGCACGTGCGTTAATCGCACCGCGTCGTTTGCTGTTATTGGACGAACCGACCGCATCGCTTGACGCTGCCGCGCGTGACGCGCTGGTTCGCCGCTTGCGCGAACTCAAAGATCAAGGGGTGACCATGATTGGCATTTTTCATTATCCAAATGATGTTCGCTCGTTGATCGACGGCGAAATTCACTTGCAAGGAGAAAATATTGAGCATGTGGCTGACTGATTTACGGATCGTGACGCCAGACGGCGTTATCGAACGCGGCGCATTGTGTATCCAGAATGGCTTAATCAGTGAAATTATCGCGGGCGACGCGCCAGACGCTGGCTTACAGCTTGCGGGCATGACCGCGATTCCCGGCTTGATCGATCTACATGGCGATATGCTCGAACGTGACATCGAGCCGCGTCCCGGCGCGTACTTCCCTATCGAGGTCGCGCTCTACGAACTGGATAAACGGCTGGCAGGCGCGGGAATTACCACTGCGTTCGCGGCGGTCGGCTTCGCATGGACGACCAACGATCTACGCACGCAAGAAAAAGCGACCGAGATCATCCGTATCATCCATGAACGTCAGCATGAACTCAATGTCGATGTCCGCGTTCATGCCCGTTTCGAGGTCGGCAACCCGGATACCGCCCCAGTGCTTGAGAATTTGCTTGATCAAGGCTTGGTCGATTTGGTCTCCGTCATGGATCACACGCCGGGACAAGGGCAGTACAAGAATATTCAGAAATACGTCGATTTTATGACGCGCTGGCTCGGCTTTGACCCCGCGCAAATCGGGGACGACATGATCAAGCGAATCGAAGGCGCGATTGAAGTCAAAGCGGAAATTCCACGCAATTGGCAAGTGGTGGAAGATGTGACGCGGATCGCCGCAGTGCGCGGGATTCCGATTGCCAGCCACGATGATGATACGCTGGAAAAAGTCGGGCGGATGGCAGATTACGGCGTCACGATCAGCGAATTTCCGGTATCGCTCGAAGCGGCGCACGAAGCACGGCGGCGCGGGATGCACGTCATCATGGGCGCGCCGAATGCCTATCGCGGCGCATCGACGGGTGGCAATTTGAGCGCACTCAACGCTGTCAAGGCGGGCGTCGTCGATATTTTGGCGACCGATTATTTTCCGGCGGCATTGTTAGGATCAGCATTCAAGCTCGAAAAAGACGGTGTGCTTCCGCTGCACGAAAGTATCAAACTGGTCAGCCAAAACCCTGCATATGCCACAAACATGACGGATCGCGGCAGTTTACAAACCGGAAAAATCGCGGACATCGTGCTGGTAGAAACGCCGCCAGATTCACATCCGCGCGTGCGCGCTACGCTGCGTAAAGGACACTTTATTTATCAGGATGCGAGCATCGGACGACTGGTCAATCAATCGCTCACGCCGCAGCAGCGCGACGAGATTTTGGCATGAGCCTGACATATATCGAAGTTTTTCCCGATATGGACACGATCAAAGCCGAACATGGCGGCAAAGTTTTAGGCGAACTGCCGTATATTCACCCGTCGGCACGTATGATCAAATCGCATATCGGTTCGTATACCGACGTTGGCGCGAACTGCTTTCTCATCGAGACCACGTTCGATGATTACAGTTATGCGGCGGGCGACGCCGACATCATTTATGCCAGCATCGGCAAGTTTTGCTCGATTGCGTCGCATGTGCGCGTAAATCCTGGCAATCACCCGATGGATCGCGTCACACAGCATCACATGACGTATCGACGCAAGCAGTATGGCTTTGCCGACAGCGACGATGACGCATTTTTCGATTGGCGGCGGTCGTTTCACTGCACGATTGGACACGATGTGTGGATTGGTCATGCGGCGATCATAATGCCGGGTGTCAGCGTCGGCACAGGCGCTGTGATAGGGTCAGGCGCAGTCGTTACCAAGCATGTCGAGCCATACACGATTGTCGGCGGGGTGGCGGCAAAGCCGATCCGTAAGCGCTTTAGCGACGACGTGATCGAGGCGCTCTTAGAAATCGCATGGTGGGAATGGGATCATGCCACAATCAAGGCGCGCTTCGACGATTTGAACGACGTGCAGGGGTTCATCGAGAAGTATCGGTAGGCGCGGGCGTATCATGCGCTCGATTTCGGTAATCAGCGGAAAAGAGGAAGTATAAATGCTTCCTCTCAGAAAATTCGCTTTATGTTCATGGTTATTTTATATCCCCAACGACACATATTTCACTTCTAAATACTCGTCGATGCCCATTGACCCGCCCTCACGTCCAAGTCCGCTTTGTTTGACGCCGCCAAACGGCGCCTGTGCAGTGCTGGGCAGCGCGTCGTTCGCGCCGATAATGCCAAATTCGAGTTTCTCGGCGACGCGCATGACGCGGCTGATATCGCGGCTGAAAAAATAGGCTGCCAGACCGAACGGCGTATTGTTGGCGCGCGCCAGCACTTCATCTTCGTTGTCGAAGACAATCAACGGGGCGACGGGACCGAAGGTTTCTTCTTGTGTGATCAACATATCGACCGAAACGTTTGCCAGGATCGTCGGCTGCCAGAATCTTCCCGATGGGTTTTGATCCGATGCGAGCGGTGACCCACCAAGCAATAAATGTGCGCCGTGGGCTAGCGCATCGTTGACATGCAGTGCGACTTTTTCACGCGCCGCGATATCGATCAAAGGACCAATCATGCTGTCGGGCAGCAAGCCGTCCCCAACCTTGAGCTTGCTGACTTCTTCAGTAAACCGTTCTGTGAACGCCTGATAAATTCCACGCTGCACAAAAATTCGGTTGGCACATATACACGTTTGTCCGGTATTGCGAAACTTGGACGCAATCGCGCCGCGCACTGCTGCGTCTAAGTCAGCGTCGTCAAAGACGATGAACGGTGCGTTGCCGCCCAGCTCCAGTGACAAGCGTTTGACGGTGTGCGCAGAATTGCGGATCAAAATCTTGCCGACATCGGTCGAACCAGTGAACGAGATTTTGCGCACGCGGTCATCCGCGAAGATCGTCTCGGAGAACGGGATCGGGTCACTGGCGGGCAGTATATTGACCACCCCTGCCGGAAAACCAGCCTCCAGAAAAATCTGCGCCAATTCCAGCGCCGAAAGCGGCGTTTGTTCGGCGGGCTTGCAAATTGTCGTGCAGCCTGCTGCCAGCGCGGGACCTAATTTGCGCGTGAGCATTGCTGCGGGGAAATTCCACGGGGTAATCAGCGCGCACACGCCGATGGGCTGGCGCATAACCAGAATTCGCTTGTTCGGTGCGCTGGCAGGCACAATCTGTCCATACACACGCTCAGCTTCACCAGCGAACCATGTCAAAAAGCTGGCGGCGTAGGTGATCTCGCCGCGCGATTCCGCAAGCGGCTTGCCCTGCTCTAAGGTCATGATCGTCGCTAGTCGTTCGCGTCGTTCGATCATCAACGCGGCAGCTTTTCGCAGCAGATCCGCGCGCTGAATCGCGGGCAGCGCCGACCACATGGGCAGCGCGGCATGTGCCGCGTCGATAGCAGCGAGCGTTTCAGTGCGCCCCGCATCGGGGATCATCATCAGTGTCGTACCGAGCGCGGGATTATCGACCGCGAACGTTTTACCGTTGGCGGCATCGCGCCATTGATTATCGATAAAAATGCCGTACCGCGTATTTTCGAAGAGAGAACCAGGCGCTTGCATCACAGTTTGCATCGCGAATCATCTTTATATGCTGGGTGAGCTCATTAACGCAGGATTATACCGTGTTCAGTGTACAGGCGTAGAATCAAAAACGGACTCTCCATATGAGAGTCCGTTTTTGATTGGAGAAGCGCGCTGAACTAACCACCCCAACCTGTCCAGTTAGCGAAACCATCTGGTTCAACTGCGTCAGCAAAGGCAGGAGCAACGTTAATAAAGACGACGACGGCAACGAGCAAAGCGATTACAAAACGTTTGATTTTCATCACGACTCCATTTTTAATCGGACTTCAAACTGAGTATCGTTGATCAGACTCTTAAGAGTCAACTGCAAAGATTCTTAAGATCGCGCTTACTTTTCTTATATAGTGAAATAAAAAACGGCACATGCTCAACACATGTACCGTTTTTTATAAAGGTCTACCAATGGCTCAATTAGCCACCCCAACCTGTAAAGCTTGCAAAACCGTCTTTAATTCCTGCTTGGCGAACATCATAAGCAGGACTGTAACCAAAGCCTTGCAAACGACGACCAGGTATCAGGTAGTGATTCTGCCCATCAGCATTGACGAGGAATGTCACCGTTGCCGCGCCAATCGTCGTCATAGATGGCGTCGCATCAATCGCAAGATATTCACCGGCGGGCAGCGAACCGAGATACACGCCATCATCGGTGTAAGCGCGAATATCGGCTGAACTGGTAAATACGAGAATGGCGAACGGTTGACCCGCGATATAGTCCTTGGAAGCGCCGATGACGGCGTTGGTTTGGCACGAGGTCAAATTGCTCAATTGAACCGCGCCAAATAATTGATTCGAACACGCAGTACGCTGGCTGACGCCGATAATATCGGGGACGGCATCATCGACATAGAAATCGACCGACAAGTCATACAAATCTTTGAACGCAGTATGCGCGTCGTAGATCAGGTCTTTTGGCAGCGGTTCTTGGCGAACCGCCGAGTACGAATACGGTGACCAACATGCTTGTTCCAAGCCGACCGTCACACAAGATACATTGTGCGCGATGACTGCGCCATCATCGACTGGCTCAACCATCAAGTCACCATTGGGGTCATAAAAATTGCTGGTGATAATGCTATATTCGTAGTATTGGTTCGAGTTACGATAGAAGCGCACTTTTTCTGGCGGGTCGCAGTTATAGCAGCTAAACGCATTCTCTTTGAAAATGGCAACGACAATCATCACCTGATTGCCTTGATTGCGCGCTGGCTGTACGACCGCACCGACGACTTTTGCCGGGCGTGAATTTGAGCCGGGGGACATAAAAACAGGTTCCAATTGGGTCGTGCGTGCGTCCGTCAAAGGGATGACGATCTCGCGCACAGATCCACTCGTGTTGATGTAACTGACCGATTGAGTGCGACTAATCGCATTTTCAATCCCATCGAAAACCCCGTTGAATGTCGATAACTGGTTGATAACCCAGTTAGGAATATTCAATGGCGTAAAGGTGGCGCCACCCGTTTGCGTCAAAACGCTGTTGATGATGGTTTGCGATGGGAGCGATGGCAGCGGCGGTGGGTTCGCATTTGCGCTTGAAACGGATAGCCCGAAAGTGACAACGAGCAGTGAAACGATGGAGAGGAGCCGTTTGACCATGTTGTTCCCTCAAGTCTAATCATAGAACGATTATAGTACCGCTATGGCGGATAAGCATGTTCAAGTTATAACTTACAATGTTCAACACGACATAAGCCGCTTGACCTATTCATGCATTATCAAACATCCATTTTTCGACAATCGTTTCAATGGACGTTTGAGTAACGTTTGTTTCAAGTTGGCTTAAGATGTGTTGTTGGAGATGTTCTTGCACACGCTGAATCAATGCTTCGGCATTGGCTTTCACATCTGGCGCGACCGCTTCGTGGTAAAGCGCAAACATTGCCAATCGTGCTGCGTTTTCGTGATTGCCTTGCTCAAAGTGGACGCGCGCGACGCCGACCATGATTTCCAACTGTAAGGGTAGTACGCCAATTTCTGATGCTTGCTTCATGGCTTCTGAAAACCGGACCATCGCTTGTCTATAATCGCCATTTTCGGTATGTACAACCCCAAGATTTGCAAGCGTGTTAGCGATGCCCCACAGATTTTGCAGGGCGATACTAATCGTTAAACTTTCTTCAAAATAATCTTGCGCTTGAGGAAAACTCTTTGACATGAGCGAGACAAACCCCATGTTATTCAAAGCAGCGGACTGCCCCGCACGGTCGCCCGTTTGTGCAAAGTAGGATAAGCTTTCACCAAACTGCGTTAATGATTCTTCAACATTCCCTTGAAAGCTCGTCAGAATACCGAGCTGCATCAAGACTCCCGCAATTGCAAATCGATTCCCCATTTGTTGATTGAGCGCCAAACTTTCGCGCAGGTACTTTTCGGCATCCGCGAATTTTTGCTGGTGTGCGAGTAAAGCTGCCAGTACGCCCAGCGCACTAGCGATAGCGCGCGTGTCTTTCAGGCTGCGCGACAAAATCAGGCTGGCGATTAAATGATCTTCGGCAAGTGCGGTTTCGCCTTGAAAAATGGCGATCTCACCTAAATACATGCGCGAATTGGCAATGCCGACTTGATCGTTCAACGTCCTAAATGACTCCAAACTCTGCTGGAGATAGACTTTCGCCTCATCATAGTCACTTTGAAGCAGCGCATTGCGCCCTAAATAAGTTTCGGCTTCGGCAGCAAGTGGAGTCAATTTTTGGTCTTGTGCGACGAGCAGTACGACATTGAGGAGACGCGTAGAATCGGCATAGTTGCCCAGATGGGTGAGCGCTTTCGCCATGCGTATTTGCACAATCGATTCCATCATGCGTTCGGGTGATGAAGATGACGACTCCGCTTGTTGACGCACACGGGTCAAATAGCGCTCATAAGCATCGATTGCCGCGCGATTATCGCCCAGTTCGTAACTGTATTGACCAGATTGGAGCAGGTAATCAAGTTCTTTTGAAGTAAATCCAGCACCGCCCCAATGCAGCGCTAATATCGCCGCATAGCGCGCCTCATGCCCGTATACCTGTTCAATCGCCTGCGCAATCGTGTGATGGATGTCGCGGCGTTCATCGTCGGATAGCGCCTGTTCAATCGATGCACGCAGTTTGTCATGGGTGAAACGCCAGCGTTCTTCGCGTACCTCCAGAATCGAGGCTTCTGCACATGTGAATAACCACTGTTCCATATCGATCGTCGGCGCAGTCGCGGTCAAAATTTTCAGGTCTGGTTCGCGTCCCAACAGCGCCGCCGTTTGCAGTAGCGGATACGCATGGCGGGGCACACGCTCCAGACGTCGCCGCAGAATGCGCTCGACGCCACCTGTCAGAATATTCGCGGGCAGCGTGACCAACCCGATTTGATCGAGCTGTCCGGCTTCTTCTGCTAAGGCACGAATGATTTCAATCAGGAAGAAGACATTGCCTTCGGTTTCGCGCATGAGCAGCGATGAAATTTTCGGTGCGCGCGCAATATCTCCCAGAATAGATTCACTTAACGCAAAGATTTCTTCGTTATTCAACCGATGTAATTTGAGTTTTGGCGCGTCGACGAAACGCGTCAAATCATCGTTTTCTTCATCATCGCGGTAATTGCCTAAGATCAATAATGGCAAATGTTCGCTCAACGCTCGTATTTTTTCTAACAAGCGCAAACTATCGCCACGTGCCGCGTGCAAATCTTCGAGGATTAAAACAAGCGGGCGATTTTGGCGATGAAACAGACTGCTGACCACGCTCATCAGGCGGGTTTCAGCTTCGCCCGATTCTACAGGGGGCGGGTCGGGAATGTTGCGTGCTAATAACTCTGCGATGTCGGGGACGATTGTCTTTAGAATACCAGCGTCGGCATCGTTCAATTCCAGGTTTAAGCTGAGTCGGCGCAAGGGTTCGCCCCATAATTGATAGGCAGTGCCGCTGTTCTCGGCTTGACCACGCACGACCAGCGCCCCTTTAACCAACGCCTGTATTCGTATCTCGTCGAATAAACGCGATTTACCGACGCCGCTTTCGCCCGAAACCAACCACAACGATCCTTGATTGTTGATGGCGGCTTCTAAAGCGCCTGTTAAAGCGTCCATCTCGCGTTCACGTCCGACAAAACGCGCCGCTTGCAGAAAACTTTCGCGTGCTTCGGCGGTCTCATGTGCTGTTTGATTGCCAATGGCAATGTTCAAATCGCGCACTACGTCGCTGGCACGCTGATATCGCTGTTCGGGCGTGTTGGTGATCAAACGCTGCATAATGATTTTCAAAGTCGGCGGCACAGCGGCATGTTCTTGCGTCAACGCTTCTGACGATTCACGACGATTTGAGATCGATTTCGCAAGTGGCTCGAACCGTTTCGTGGGGGGCGGCATCGAATCGATTTTTATCGTATGGTCATTGACAATCGTCACGTTGGGGTCAATAGGCGTCACAGCATCAGAGACCGACGGCAGACGATCTTCCAGCGAATCGAACACACTAAAATCGGGGTCAGGTGCCTTGATACGCGAAACTACGGACTGCACTTGTCCCAGCGTGGTCTCAAACGGATAGTGCCCTGTCAACAATTCATAGGCGATGACGCCAATGGCATACAAATCGGAGACAGGTGTATACGCGTGTCCCGCCAACACTTCGGGTGCCATATACGCAATCGTGCCGACGAATTCACCTTCGAGCGCGTGTTCCACTGCCAGCCCGAAATCGAGGACTTTAACGATTCCATCACAGACGAGAATGTTGGCGGGCTTTAAGTCTCGGTGCATAATGCCGCGCCGATGTAAATAGACGAGCGCTTGCAGCGTTTGAATCAGTAAATCGATGCGTTCGCGGAGCGGCAAGGCGCGTCCCGCTTCAAGAATGGTCTTGGTGTTTTCCAGCAAGTCCATTGTGAAGTAGGGCTGTTGATTCTGGTCGAAACCATAATCGAGAACGCTGATAATATGCGGATGTCGCAGTGAGGCGAGCGTTTGAAATTCACGTGCCAGCACCACCCGCATAAAATCCTGCATTGGGTGATCGAACCCGCCTCGTCCACTCATCAACACCCGTTTAAGCGCGACCGAATGTTGAGTCAAGCGATCAACCGCCTGGTATACAATGCCCATGCCGCCGCTGCCTAAAGGAAGCAGCAATTGATACCGTTCACCCACATCCTGTGTTGAAAGTAGCGGTGTCATGACTACCTCATAGCTATATTCGTTCAATTGAAATTTGTTCCGCAACGAGACATAGCTGCATCGGTATTGTGAACCAGATTTCCTTAGCGGATCGACTCTATACGGCTAGTGGAGCGTATCACCCTTGAGTGGGTCTGCGATCGTGCGCCCAAGTTGCAGCGAACGCAGTACTTCTTCCCAGATGGGCACACACTCCGCTTCATCGTCCACCCAATAACTGAAAGTCATCAACACGGTGACATCGAAACCGCGCCCCATTGCAATCCGCGAAAGCGCATCGCGTTTTTCAATCGGGTCGATAAAGCGTTGTTCCAGCCACACCATTTCTATATCGGTACGATTAGATGTGTAGACCTCGCTGGTCGTGAGGATACGAATATCGCCACGTTCTTCTTGTGTACTTTGAAGCAGCATTGGTGCGAGCGGCAGCCCTGTCCAATCGATGCCCGCCGCGAACTTCCAATACGAGACTTGCAACCCTGCCTTATCATCTGGCGGCTGTTTATCGCGGATCGTGAAGGGTTCAGAATCCGTCACTTGCCATGTTTGTGGCATGTTAAAACTGACCGCACCACGATCCAGCACCACGACGAAAAAACCAGGAGGGGCTTTCCAGGAATGGTTATCTTTAAGCCGCCGTGTCTGCTTGCTGTATTTGTTTTTATTCGGTTTTTTCATACGACTGCTCCAAACGTCGAGCGTCAATGCCAACGATCATAAAGAGATTATTGCATGGTGGCATGACACATGTCACCTATTTAGCCATAGCGCTTGCCGAGATGTCTTCGTGCGTACATCACATCGACAAACGATTCGTTGCCGCCCACGAAACAAAACGGCAGAATCGTTCAAGTGAGTATCCGGCAACCCATGCATTGTCCATACTGTAAGGGTATAAAATGATGTTTTTATCCATGATTGCTTATTTGTGACCTTGATTGAATGATGATAAAACCCATTTCGGATATTGGTATTGTCGGTTACGGAACCTATTTACCACGCCACATACAAACCGCCGCCGATCTTGTGCCGCTCACGGCGATTCCTGAAACCGTACTGCGCGAAAAGATGGGCATTCGTCAACGCCATATCGCGGACGCCGACGAAACCGTGACGATGATGGCATCCGCCGCCGCGCAGCGCGCGATTGAGCAAGCCGGCATCGACCCGGCGCAAATCGGTCTGGTTATTTCGCACGGCAGTGAACATAAAGATCACCTTGTTTGGAATGCCGCCGCTGGAGTCATGCAAAAAATCGGCGCGGTTAACGCCTATGCCTTCGAAATGTATGCCTTATGTGCGGGTGCGCCGATTGCACTCAATATGGCGCGCGCACTCATGCAGACTGATTCGCGCCTTGAGTATGTCGTGGTGGTGGCGGGAAGCCGCGAAAACGACCTGATCAACCTCAAAAATGAACGGTCGCGCTTCATGTTCAATTTTGGCGCGGGCGGCGGCGCGTTTGTGCTGCAACGCAGCGCACAAAAGAATTTGATTCTGGGATCAAGCGCGATCACCGACGCGACACTTTCAGAAGCCGTCATTTTGACCGAAGCTGCCATCGGTCAGGAAAATCCGATTGTAGGCGACTTGCGCGGACGACTCGATGTGACCGCCCCAGACTATATGGCGGCACGACTGGGCGAAGTCTCGCTGCCTAACTTCACACGCGTAATTACGGAAGCGGTTGCGGAAAGCGGCGCCGCGCTCAAAGAGGTGCGCTTTTTAGGCATCACCCATATGAAGCGCTCGTTTTATCTGCAAATTCTAGAGTCTGTCGGGCTGACGCCAGAACAATCGATTTACCTGCAAGATTACGGGCATATTCAGAGCGTCGATCAAGTGTTGGCGCTCGAACTTGGTCTACAACAAGGCAAAATTCAGCCCGGCGACTTGATCGTACTGGCGGGTGCTGGCACGGGGTATACATGGAGCGCGATCGCGCTGCGTTGGGGTGAAGCATGATGCCAATCCTCGCCAGCGATTGGATCGCCTTCCACGCGGATCGTACGCCAGAAAAACTCGCGCTGATTGACCAAGCGAGCGACCGACGCTTTACATACGACCAGTTCAATGAGCGCGCAGCACGACTGGCGCATTATTTACGCGAACAGTGGGGCGTCGTCAAAGGCGATCGTATAGCGATTTTGGCACGCAATTCAAGTGATTATTTTGAAGTTGAGTGCGCCTGTATCAAGTTGGGTGCGCTCATGCTGCCTTTGAATTGGCGACTCGCTGCATCCGAACTACGATTTATCTTGAACGATGCCGAACCTATCGGCTTGATTTATGACGCTGCGTTCGATGACATCATCGATACGCTGACAGACACGCCTATACAATACACTTTACGCTTGCGCTTAGACGGTGCGTTGGAAACTAATCAACCGGACTACGAAAACGCGATACAACAGAAGACTCATCGTGTCGAGATAGACCCGTATACCACGCACGACGATGCGCTGACGATCATGTATACGGCTGGCACGACTGGACACCCTAAAGGGGTCTTGATTACGCACGGCATGACGTTTTGGAACGCGGTCAACATCACGACGCCAACCGGGTTGAACTGCGACAGTGTGTTTTATGGGGTACTGCCGACGTTTCATACGGGTGGGCTCAATTTGTATGCCAATCCGATTTTTCATCTCGGTGGGACAAATATCATCGCGCGACAGTTCGATGCTGCGCTTACTTTAAGGACGTTGAGCGACCCTGATATCGGCGTGACGCATTTTTTCGGCGTGCCGTCGATCTACTTGTTTATGAGTCAGCACCCCGATTTTGCGACGACCGACCTGACACAGATACGCTCATGGGGCTGCGGCGGCGCGCCAATGCCTGTTACCTTGCTGGAACAATACGCACGGCGCGGAATCATCATCCAACTCGGTTTTGGTATGACTGAAACCAGCCCAACGGTCTTCTTGATCGATAAACGACGCGCCCTGGAAAAACCAGCGTCGGTCGGCAAGCCGCTTCAACATACGCGCGTGCGCATCGTCGATGATGATTTTCACGAGGCAGCACCGGGCATCGTCGGTGAAGTCGTAATCGCGGGTCCCAATATCACGCCCGGTTACTGGCGGCGACCAGACGCCGACGCAAGCAGCTTCACGACGGACGCACAGGGTCAGCGCTGGCTGCATTCGGGCGACGCGGGTATGACCGACGATGAAGGCTGTATCTATATCGTCGATCGGTACAAGGACATGTATATCAGCGGCGGCGAAAACGTGTATCCCGCCGAAGTCGAACAGGTATTATTTCAGCTCCCCAGTGTGGCGGACGCAGCGGTGATCGGTGTGCCCGATGCACGTTGGGGCGAAAGCGGTATGGCGATTTTAGTCGTAAAACTGGGACACACGCTCGATGCTAGTAGGGTGATCGCGCACTGTCAGCAGCATCTCGCTAAATTCAAAGTACCGAAAAGCGTGGCGTTTATGGAGGTACTCCCGCGCAACGCTGCCGGAAAAGTGTTGAAACGCGACCTGCGCGCGACTTTTTTACAAAATGACCGTTCACAATAGAAAAGGAATCCCTTGATGACGTACAGCCCTATCCCGACACTGCCTCAAGTCCGCGCCGAAACAATCACCAGCGCACGGTTGACAACGCGTGTGCTTTTCACAGGTGCAGATGACGCAATGCCAGTGTTGTTCATTCATGGCAATGCATCGTCCTCGACCTATTGGGAAGAAACGATGCTCGCGCTCCCGGCGGCATATCGCGGTATTGCGCCGGATCAACGTGGCTATGGCGGCGCTGACCTTGAAGTCAAAATCGACGCAACACGCGGCATGGGCGATTTTGCCGATGATGCGTTCGCCCTACTCGATGCCCTGCACATCGAACGGGCACATGTAATCGGGCATTCGCTGGGCGGTGCCGTCATCTGGCGCATGATGATGAGTCAACCGCAGCGCATTTTGAGCGTAACCGTTGCCGCGCCCGGTTCGCCGTATGGTTTTGGTGGCTCAAAAGGAGTCGATGGTGAAATGTGCGCGCCGGACGGCGCAGGAAGCGGCGGCGGCATCGTCAATCAAGCGTTTACACAAGCGATGGCGGCAGGCGATCGCAGCAGCGAAGGACAAGGCGCGCCGCGCACGGTCATGAATTCGTTTTACTGGAAACCGCCGTTCAAGCCCGCGCGCGAAGAAGAACTGCTGTCGTCGTTGATGAGCGAGCATATTGGCGCACAGGAATACCCTGGTGATTTTGTCGCGTCGCCGCATTATCCGTTCGTCGCGCCCGGCAAGCTGGGGCCCGCCAATGCGCTCTCGCCGTTGTACGCAGGTGACGTGACAGCGCTGTACCATATCGACCCTAAACCGCCGATCTTATGGATTCGCGGGGCGGATGATCAAATCGTCGGGGATAACTCGTTGTTCGATATGGGCACGCTTGGTGTCTTAGGCGTCATCCCAAATTATCCGGGCGCGGATGTGTATCCACCGCAGCCGATGGTCGGGCAAACGCGCGCCGTGCTGGATCAGTATCGCGCGCACGGCGGACAGTATGAAGAAGTCGTGTTTGAAAATACCGGGCACACGCCGTACATTGAGCAGCCGGAGGCGTTCAACCGCGCCTTTCACGCGCTGCTTGAACGGATAACGACGATTGCATGAACAAAACGCTGTTCGATGGCGGGTTCGATCAACTGGATCGTGCCATTCTAGAAGAATTACAAGTGAACGGGCGCATCAGCGTGGCAGATTTAGCGCGCAAGATTTTTCTATCGCCGCCCGCCGTTTATCAGCGTATCAAACGGCTGGAGCGCGCAGGTGTCATTAAAGAATACGTCGCACTGACAGACCGCGAGCAAGTCGGTTATGACCTGCTGTGTTTCATTCGTATCAGCTTGCAGCCACACACGCGCGAAGCACTCGATAATTTGCAAGCGGCGCTGTGCGAACTGCCGACGGTACAGGAATGTTATCACACGGCGGGCAGTCACGATGTTTTGATCAAGGTGATCGCGGAAGATCACCGCGCGCTCGAAAATTTCATCAGCGATCAGTTGATGTCGCTGCCCAACATCGAAAAGATCGACACGAGCGTCGTTTTGAACACGATGAAAACGACGACCGCGATCCCGTTGAAGTAGAGGATACAGGTTACGGCATGTACGTTGGCGATTATAGTGGGCGACGGGCGTTGTATACGCCAGATGAATTAGCGGTCGTGGACGCGGGTAAAGTGCCACATCGTTCGTTCACATATCGTGAATTGAATCATCGCGCGGATCGGCTGGCGAACTGGTTGTACGACGGCGCGGGCGTGCGTAAAGGCGACCGGGTGGCGATTCTGGCACACAACGGAGTCGAATTTCTCGATGCGTTCTTTGCATGTGGCAAACTGGGCGCGATTTTAGTGCCCTTTAATTGGCGTTTGCACTGGCGCGAAATCGCCGATCTTATCGAGCAGACAACGCCGCGCGTGCTGATTTATTCTGACGAATTTAAGACAGTGACAGAGCAGATTGCCGGATCAACACACGTCGTCGAATACTGGCTGCACATCGAAGGATCGGGCATCGCCAAAAGCCGCACCTACGAAAAAATCCTCAGTGATTCGGTGCTGCGTCCGGTGACGACAGAAAATATCACCGAAGATGATATTGTGTGCCTGATCTTCACAGGCGGCACGACCGGACTGCCAAAAGCTGCGCAGATCAGTCACCGTATGATTGCCTGGAACACGCTCAACACAATCATTCACGATTTGCAGCACGGCGATATCACAGTGAATACGTTCCCGTTGTTTCATACAGGCGGGCTGCTGGTTTACACCATCCCCCTGCTTGTATTAGGCGGCACCGTCGTGCTGACGCGCAAGTTCGATGCCGAGCAGGTGCTTGACCTGCTGCAAGACTATGCCGCAACGGTCTATGCGGGCGTGCCAACCACGTATCAAATGATGATGAACGCGCCCAATTGGGCGGACGCCGATTTAACCCATTTGCGCTTTTGCACGAGCGGCGGCGCGCCGCTTCCAATCGCGTTGGTAGAGGCGTTCCAGCGTGACAAAGGCATTTTGTTCAAACAAGGGTTTGGCATGTCTGAATTTGGACCGGGTGTGTTCGCGCTTGCGCCCGAAGACGCTGTCCGCAAGGCAGGCAGCATCGGCAGACCGAACTTTTTTGTCGATGCGCGCGTAGTCGATGATGCCAATCGCCCGCTGCCACACGGACAAATTGGCGAACTTGTACTCCGCGGTCCCTCGCGGAGTTCTGGCTATTTCAATGATCGCATCGCGACCGCGCAAGCTGTCGATGATGAAGGTTATTTCCACACGGGCGATCTCGCGATGACCGACGAACAAGGCTACTACTTCATCGTTGACCGCAAGAAGGACATGTATATCAGCGGCGGCGAAAATATCTACCCGACGGAGATCGAACAGGTGCTTTATCGTCACCCGGCGGTCGAACTGTGCGCGGTCGTTGGCGTCGCGGATGCGCGATGGGGCGAAGTCGGCAAAGCGGTCGTGGTCGTGCGTCCTAATCATACGCTGACAGCAGATGAACTGCGCGCGTTCTTGCAGCATCAGCTCGCAGGCTACAAAGTGCCACGCCTGTTCGAATTTCGGGATCAACTGCCGATTTCGGCGGCGGGCAAAATTCTCAAGCGTGAATTGGTCGATGCCGATGAGCGGCAGACCACGCCGAATGAATCATGAGTGATATGCGGCGCTTGAGTCACACGTAAGTGATCGGCGGTGATGAATAGATCACCCCGTTTTCGCTTGAAAGACAATTTTCTTTTGCTTTTTTGTTGGAGGAACGATGTTAAAAAGAACGGTATTCATGTTGGTCGCCGCACTGCTCATTTTAGGGGTAGTCGGTGTCGGCGCACAGGCAGAAGTGTTGCGCATTGGGTTGTTGACAGACCAATCGGGCGCACTCGCCATTTATGGTTTTGAACTGGAACAAGGCTTCAAGCTTGGCTTGTTGTACGCCGCCGGCGTAGAACCGTCAGAATACGACAGCATCGACGATGCGCTGGCAGCCGTCGAAATTGCGGGTCGCCCGGTCGAAGTGATCGTGCGTGACAATGGCAGCAACGCCGATACCGCCGCCAGCCAGGCGCGCGAACTCATCGAGCAAGAAGGCGTCGAAATTCTGGTCGGCGCGCCTTCGAGCGGTGTCATGACGGGCGTACAGCAGGTCGCGTTGGATTCGGACGTGGTATTGTTCGCCGCGCCCGCCGCATCACCCGCCATCACAGGCGCGAACTTCAATGTGAACACGTTCCGCGTGTGCCGCAACACGTTCCAGGACTTCCTGGCGTTTGCGCCCTACGCGACGGCAGAACTTGGCACGAATTTCGTGATTTTGGCAATTGATAACGACTTCGGGCGGGCGAGCGCAGGCGCGGCCGGCGTACTTGCCAGCGCTGGCATCAGCTTTGTCAGCGAGCCGATTTTCGCGCCGCTCGAAACGACCGACTTCACGCCGTATCTTCAGCAAGTGCTGGAAAGTGGCGCGGATGCCATGCTGCCAATCTGGGCGGGTGACGGGTCGGTGACGCTGTTCCAGCAGATCGCGGAACTGGGCGTACAAGATCAAATGGCAGTCGTCGCAGCGTTCAACAGCAACGACATTGTGGCGGTCAGTGACCCCAGCACCATCGGGAATATCTCGTGGATTGTGTATCACTACACGTTCCCACAAAACGAGATCAACGACTGGATGGTCGAAAATCATCAGGCAATTTATAACGATGTGCCCGACCTGTTCACCGAATGCAGCTTCGCCACCGCGCAGGCACTCGTACAGGCAGTCACCGCAACCGACGGCGATACCCTGCCAGAGTCGTTGATCCCGGTGCTGGAAGGCGCAACATTCGAGGGACCGAAAGGCACATATGCCATTCGTCCGTCGGATCATCAAGCGCTGGTGCCGATGTATATTGCTCAGTTGACCAATCTCGACGATGCTGACCAGGACTACTATGATTTGCTGGCGGAAGTCCCAGCGTTCCAAATCGTCCCACCAATTTTGTTGGCGGCAGAAGTGGCGGCGGAACGTACGCCGTTAGACGAAGACTTCAACGCCATGATCGCTGAAATGAGCATGGGCGAGTAACGCATTAACCTTTGTACGGGCGGGTCTAAGAGGGTCGTAGAAACACACCCCACCCTGCTTGCGAAGCAAGCAGGGTGGGGTAACGCCTTTATGTCCATTTCAACTGCATTTGAGCGAAAAATGACTGATATTCTTTTACAAACACGCGGTTTAAGAAAAGTATTTGGCGGTTTGGTCGCCGTCGATGAGGTCACGCTGGCGGTTGAACGGGGCACTACGCACTCGATCATCGGACCAAACGGCGCGGGCAAAACGACGCTGTTTAATCTGCTGACAGGGCGTTACAAGCCGACTCGTGGCATCGTAATCTACGCCGGACGCGACATCAGCGCGCTGCCGACGTATCAGCGCGTGCGCCTCGGCATCGGGCGGTCGTTTCAGATCACGAATATTTTTCCAAATTTGACGGTATTCGAGAATGCGCGTTTAGCGGCGCAAGCGCTCGGCAGCGATAACTATCGTTTTTTGCGCCGCGCGGACTCGCTATCAGCGTATGCAAAACGGGCGTATGAAGTCCTGGAATTGACCGGACTGCGCGATGCGGCGGCACTGCCCGCCAATACCCTGCCATATGGCGGTAAGCGCAAACTCGAACTGGCGATGATTTTAGCCAGCGACCCGGAACTGCTGCTTCTGGATGAGCCGACGGCAGGTATGGCAAGCGAACAAGTGCCGGAACTGCTCGGCGTGATCGAACGCATCCGCGCAGAAGGCGGCAAGACGATCATCATGGTTGAACACAATATGAGTGTCGTGATGGGCATTTCGCAGCGCATCACGGTCATGCATCAAGGGCGTGTGCTGGCGGAAGGTGATCCGCGCCAGATCGCCGCAAACCCGACGGTACAAGCGGTGTATTTGGGCGACCTGTACGATTTACCGAAAGACGCCGTTTGATGAGCAATATTCTGGAAGTGCGTGATATTCACACGTTTATCGGTCAGTTTCATATCCTGGAAGGCGTGAGCGTCAGTGTACCGACCAACGGAATCACTGTTTTACTAGGACGCAACGGCGCGGGCAAAACCACGACATTACGCAGCATTATGGGCTTGACGCCACCTGCGCGCGGCACGGTCACCTTTGATGGAGTGACGCTGAATGGAAAAAGTCCGCACGCCATCGCGCGGATGGGCATTGGTTTTGTGCCCGAACACCGTGCGATCTTCAAAGGTTTGAGTGTGCGTGAAAACTTACAGCTCGCGGAACATCGCGGTGGCGATTTCGCACGTAAAAGCGATTTCATCTTCGATTTATTTCCTGATCTCAAGCGGTTGATCGAATTACCGGGTGGCAATTTAAGCGGCGGTCAGCAGCAGATGCTGGCAGTAGCGCGCGCGCTCGTGCCGGATAACCGCCTTTTGTTGATCGACGAGCCGAGTGAAGGACTCGCGCCCGTGATCATTGAGCAAATGATCGCGGCGATCCAGCGACTGGCGACCGGAAGTTCAGTTTTATTGGTCGAACAAAATTTTCGTGTGGCAGCGAAGCTGGCACAACAGTATGTGATTATCGACGAGGGACGCAGCGCAATAAACGGCGATATTTCGGCATTGGTACAAGATAAAGCACTGGTTCAGCAGTATTTAGGGATCGGAACATCGTGAGCATGATGATAAATCGACGAACATCCGCAATTGCCGCGCTGCTCATTTTTGTCGGGCTGATCAGCGTCGCACTTCTCAACGCGGGCAGCCTGGGAAATTTTGGTATTACGATTTTGTCCGGCTTGTTTCAAGGGATGCTGCTGTTTTTGGTCGCGTCGGGCTTATCGATCATCTTCGGCTTGATGGACGTGTTGAATCTGGCACAGGGCAGCTACTTCATGATTGGCGCGTATGTCGCCTATGATGCACAGCACGTCGGCGGCTTGGTTGACCTGACGAGTACAATCCCCGACCCAAATGTACGCTTCATCGTCGCTGTGATCGCGGCGATCATCGTGGGCGGCACACTCGGTTTCATCCTGGAGCGCGGCTTACTGCGCTTATTGTATTCACGTCCGGTATTTCAACTGGTGCTGACATTCGGCGTCTCGCTGGTCGTGTTGGAGGTGATCAAGTTTATCTGGTCAACCACACCGTACAGTTGGACGGAAGTTTTCGGCGTGCGCGAGAGTTTTTTCCAGTTGTTCGATCAACGATTTAGCACGTATCGCCTGTTCGTGATTGGCGTCGGTATCTTTTTAATCGTGGCGATTGCGATCTTATTACGCCGCTCGAAAATCGGCATCATCATCCGCGCAGGCGTCGAAGACGGCGAAATGGTACAGGCGTTGGGCATCAACGTGCGTGCAGTCTTCACGCTGGTGTTTACGTTCGGGTGTGCGGTCGCGGCATTCGGCGGTGCGATTGCCGCGCCGTTCTTGGGTGCATCGACCTCGTTGGGAAGCGCGTTTTTGCTGCAAGGAATCGCCGTCGTCGTCTTGGGCGGCATGGGCAGTTACGAAGGCACGGCAATCGGCAGTATTTTGGTCGGCATGGCGATTGCGGTCGCGCAGGATGCAGCGATTGGCACGTCGTTCGCCGCGCTGCCAAGCATCACGCCGATGCTGCTGTTGGTACTGGTGCTGCTGCTGCGTCCGAGCGGATTGTTTGGGAGCGCACGATAATGACAGCGACGACCTCCACCCCAAACACACCTACGCAAAAGGTATCGCGTTTTTTCCGCCGCGATGGTCTGTATGCGATTTTGCTCGTCTTTTTGATCGCGTTCCCGTTCATCGTCGGCGCAATCACTGAAAGCAGTCCGTTCGGCATAGCGCGCGGCGACCGGATGATCATGCGTGGCGAAAGCGTACGTTGGCAGTCGGTGTTGATAGAAGTGTATATCTTCGCCATTTTAGCGATGAGCTACAACGTACTGTTCGGCTTTACTGGGGTGATCTCGTTTGGTCATGCGCTGTTTTTTGGGACGGCAGGGTATGTATTCGGGCTCATGCTGGAGTTCACTGCGCTGGATGACAGCGTGGCGTTACTGCTTGGTGTAATCGCCGCGATAGTCTCGTGCGGCTTACTTGGCTTGATTATCGGCTTGGTCACGCTCAGGCTAAAAGGTGTGTATTTCGCTATTTTCACGCTGGCGATAGCCGAAATGTTCTTTATCTTTTTCGGGCGCTGGCAGGTCACACGCGCCGAAGATGGATTCGCCGTGACCGCGCTGCCTCTGTGGATCGACCCGGCGCAAAATCGCCTGAACTTTTACTATGTCGCACTGGCGCTGTTTGTGTTTACGTTCGTATTTATCCGCCGCTTGATTGCATCGCCGACGGGCGCGGTATTCAAGGCGATCCGCGAAAACGAAGATCGGGCACTATCGATTGGCTATAACACGCTCAATTACAAGCTGTTTTCAATCACGGCGGCGGCGATTCTGGCGGGATTGGCGGGTATTTTGCAAGTCTTACTCAACAAAAAAGTAGGACCCGAACTGCTCAGCGTCACCTATACCGTCGAGCCGTTGTTGATGACGGTGATCGGCGGCGTTGGCACGCTGACAGGTCCGGTGATCGGTGCAAGCGGGCTGCATTTGCTCGATATTTTTGCGCGCGACGCGGTGATCACGTTGGGTGATACGGTGATCGATGTCGCCAATATTTGGTCGCTGGTATTGGGGATCATTTTCATTTTGGTCGTCATCGTGTTTCCGTTGGGCGTAGTCGGCACGATTCGAGGATGGACGATGAAGCGGCGCGCCAAAAGCTAGCCTCTTTTGGGCGAGCCACAGCCTCATTTGACGCTCCTGCCGCCTGAGGGTACAGTTAATCCTGATTGATTCTGCACCCTCCCACCCTAAAAAGAGGCGGCATGACCCCATTTGAACTTGGCGTAAATTATTGGCCCCGTCGCAAGGCAATGTACTGGTGGTCGGATTTCGACAAAGGTGAAGTCGAAGAAGAATTTTCCGTCATCCGCGAGATCGGCATGACGAAAGTGCGTGTATTCTTGCTGTGGGATCATTGGCAGCCGACGCCAGACAGTGTATCGATGGACTGCCTGCGCAATCTCGAAACGGTTGCAGATATCGCCGCCGCGCGCGGTTTGAGCTTGGATGTCACGTTCTTCACCGGACATATGAGTGGACCGAATTGGTCTCCTGGTTGGCTGCTCGACCCGAACGGTTTACGCTGGCAGCAGTTGGTGAGCGGCGACGAGGTCGTCGACAGCGGATATCGTAATATGTTTAGCGACCCGGTGGCGCTGGATGCGGAACGGCTTCTCCTAAAAACGGTTGTGGGAGCGCTCCGAGAACATCCCGCGATCTGGCTGTGGAATTTAGGCAACGAGCCGGATTTGTTCGCTCATCCGCCAACCGATGCACAGGGTGCGGCATGGGTACGCGAGATGACAGCCCTGATCAAAAGCATCGATCCGGTGCATCCAGTAACGTGTGGGCTGCATATCGCCAGTGTGTTGCAAAACAATGGGCTGCGCGTCGATCAGGTGTATCGTGAGACCGATGTCGCGGTCATGCACGCCTATCCGATGTATATTCATTGGGCGCGCGACCCGCTCGATCCTGATTTTGTCCCATTTACCGCCGCCTTGACGACTGCGTTGAGTGGCAAGCCAACGCTGTTTGAAGAATTCGGCGGGTGCACAGTCGCGGCAGGCGAACCCTCACAGATATGGGCATGGACGGCATATGGTCAACCACGCACGCAGTTCATGGCTTCAGAAGACGATTTCGCAGCGTATATCGAACAAGTTTTACCCCGTTTACAGGCGTCAGGCAGTACCGGTGCGCTGTTGTGGTGCTATGCCGATTACATCGCTGAATTATGGGATAAACCGCCGTGTTCAGAATCGCGGCACGAGCGCTTTTTCGGGTTGGTACGACCAGATGGCACACTCAAGCCGCACGCGAAAGTCATTCAGAAGTTCGCGCAAACACAGCCACAGGTGTTGATTCCCACGCGCAGACTCGAACTCGGCATGAGCACGGATGAGTTTTATCAAGACCCGGCGGGGCACAGCGAACGGCTGTATCACCAATGGATTGACGGTTTGCGCTAATGCTCTTTTATCAGTGAAGGACAGGTGTCAGATGCAGCCAATTGCTGTGCAGTTGTATTCAGTGCGAAATGAATTGGAACGCGATTTTGAAGCTACAATCCGCAGGATCGCCGCAATGGGCTATCAAGGTGTCGAATTTGCGGGAAATTTTGGCGGCTCCCCCACCTCAGCGGTCGCCCTGTGCCGTGAACTCGGAATGGAAGCGCCCGCCGCGCATTTTAATTTTGGCGCCGATGACGCCGAAGCACAAATGGCTGAACTCGCAGGTTTGGGAATAAAAACCGTCATCTGTGCGTGGCTGCCAACAGCGCGCTTCGATACCTTAGAGAGCATCAAGCAGGTGTGTGATGAACTCGATGTGATGGACGCCCGCGCCCGCGCGCATGGTTTGCGTTTCGCCTATCACAATCATGACTTTGAGTTCAAAGAACGCGCGGGAATCGGGATTCCGCACGAGATCATGCGGGATATGCTCGCGCCGACGGTCATGTTCGAAATCGATACCTACTGGGTGAAAGTCGCGGGCTTCGACCCGGCAGCCGTGCTGCACGCAGTCGGGGATCGCGCGCCGCTCATCCACCTCAAAGATGGATCGGGCGTCGGCACAGACCCGATGCTTCCTCTTGGTCAAGGTATCATCGATATACCGGCTGTGATCGGCGCGGCGACTGCCGCCGAGTGGCTGGTCGTCGAACTGGATTCGACACCCGGAGATATGATGACCGCCGTAGACGAAAGTTTACGCTATCTTAAAACATTGGAACAGGCACATGATTGAAAAAATTCGGGTAGGCTTAATTGGTGTTGGCAACATCAGCCCGGCGTATATTCAAGGATGCCGATCATTCGATGTGTTAGACCTGGTCGCGTGCGCCGACATCGATATCGAACGTGCGCGCACTGTCGCACAAGAGAACAATATTCCGCGCGCGTCGTCGGTGGAGGATTTATTGGGGTCGGATGACATCGATCTGGTCATCAATCTGACGATCCCAAGCGCGCACGCGGCTGTGAGTATGCAGATTTTGGCGGCAGGTAAACATCTGTACAGTGAAAAACCATTAGCGACCAATCTCGCTGACGCTAAAGCGATCATGGAGAGTGCGGAAGCGCGTGGGCTGCGCGTTGGCTGTGCGCCGGATACATTTTTGTTCGCGCCGCATCAAACCGCGCGCCGTATGGTGGATGAAGGTGCAATTGGCAAGCCGATCGCGGGCGTCGGGGTGTTCGCAGGTCACGGTCCCGAAAGCTGGCATCCAAACCCCGACTTTTTTTACGCGGCGGGCGCGGGACCCATGCTCGATATTGGCGTGTATTTGGTGACGTGTTTCGTCAATTTGCTAGGCGCGGCGGTGCGCGTGAGCGGCACAGCGCAAGTCTCGTTCCCAGAACGTATCGCTAAAGACGGGCATCGGATTCCCGTGCATGTGCCGACACATTACACGGGCAGCGTTGAATTCGCATCGGGCGCGGTCGCTACGCTGATCACCAGCTTCGATCTGTGGGCGCATCGGATGCCGTTGATGGAACTGTACGGCGAAAAGGGATCGATGTCGCTCCCCGACCCGAACGGGCATATCCCGCGTGATGTCCGCCTGTTTGTGCCCGGACAGCATAATTGGGATGCAATGCCGCTCACCTATGAGGATATTTGGGCGCGTGGTATTGGGGTCGCAGATATGGCACACGCAATTCGTGCAAATCGTCCACACCGGGCGAGTGGGGCACTGGCGTATCATGTATTAGAAGTGATGATGGCATTTGAGACCGCTTCTGCTTCTGGAAAATATGTCAACATTGAAAGCCGTCCGCCGCAGCCAGAACTGCTGCCACTTGGTCTGCCGCCGCGCCAACTCGCTTAGACCGTCAGAGCTGAAAGTGAACCACTGCAAATGTCGGTCTTAAGGCGCTTCGCGCTGGTGTTAAATGTTCAACCAGGAGAGATAAGTTCTCTCCTTTTCTTATTCACATTGTACTTTTTATGGGCCGCTGCGTTTTCGCTGACGAAAGCCACTGCCTATGCGCTGTTCGTCAACACGTTCAGCGTCTCGAATTTACCCTACAGTTATCTGTTGATCGGCGTCGTGGTTTCTGCGCTGACGTTTTTTATGCTGCTGCTCATCGAGCGAATTCCATCATCGCGCTTATTCGTACTAATTTATGTCGGCTTATTTGTGGTGACGCTGTTGTTTCGCGTTGGATTAAATACCAACGCAAGTGCAACGGTGATCTTTTTGCTGCCGTTATGGGATTTTGCGCTGACGTTTCTCGCCACCAGCTCGTTATCATCGTTGTTCGGTCAACGCTACGATGTTCATCACGGACGAGTACGCCGCCGGGCGGGTCGGGCGTTTCGGCGATGATATGCGCCAGTTGCAGTGCCAGCGTATTGGCGACGATCATGTGCCCGCATGTCCGCGTGAGTGCGATGGGATGGTCGGGCACGGCGGCATCGAGATCGGCGGCGGTGGGGTGACGCTGTTCTGGCAGCGCCGCCTCGTTGTAACCGCGCCCGGTCAGCCATGTCCCGGCGGGGACGGGCGCGGCGCGCGTACGAAACAGATCGATAATCGCCGCAATAGTTGGCGCGTTCGCGCCGCGCGTATCGACTTGTACCGTCAACAGCAGTCCAAGTTTCCAGATATGCACATGCGCGTCATTGAAGCCAGGAATCAGCGTGCGACCACCCAGATCGATCCGCTTGACGTTGAGCGAGATAGTGCCAATATCCTCCAGCGCGCCAATGTACGCGATCCGTCCATTGTCTTCGATGTAAAGCGCGTCCGCGCGTGGCTGCGGCGGGTTCATCGTCAGGATGTTGGCGTTGTAGAAAAGCGTTCGGGTAAGCATAAAATCCTCGATTATTTTCGACGCTTTGTATACTTATTTGTATAATAACCTATCTCGATTCATTGGGCATAGCAGACCTTAAATGGTGTTCGCCATGCCCTTATCCCTCGCTGCATCTTTCTGAACATTTTTGTTTTGGGCATGGCAGATGGGCGCATTGCTGCCATACGCCTGCGTTTTGACGCGATCTGTCATTTATGCTACGATTAATCGCACGCCTCTATAGCTCAGTAGATAGAGCAGCGGTTTCCTAAACCGTGTGCGCGGGTGCGATTCCCGCTAGGGGCAATCTCCAAAACCACTCGTGAAAAAATCTACAATCTCCATCAAAATCAGAGTACAATAGGGGTATTCGTTCAATAAAGGGTACCTATTTCATGCCCTTCACCCCAATACTCGCACATGGTGCGCTCGGCGCGTTCGACGAGATCATTTTTCTCGGTGTCGCCGCTATTTTTCTGGTCATGATGGGCGTGAGCTGGTTCACCAGTCGCAACAGCGCGCAAAATACCGACCTGGAGACTAACGATACGACTGCAACTGCCGACGCTGTACAAGCTAATCATGTCACGCTGGATTAAACGCCTCGCGTTTGTCATCACATCGTTGATTCTGATTGCGCCCAGTCTGGTCAACGCACACGGTTATATCGTCCGTTCGATTCCTGGCGATCAAGCCGAACTGGATCGCGCGCCAGTGCGCGTACAAATCTGGTTTAGCGAAGCGCTCGAACCGAGCTTTAGCAGCTTGACGATTCGTAACACCGACCGCGCGATCATCGCGGAAGGCGGCGTCGATCCCGATGATCCTGCGCTGCTCTCGGTACGATTGCCCGGTACACTGGCAGACGGTGCGTATCTGGTCGAACTCAAAATCGCTTTTGCCAGCGATGGTCATGTCATTTATGAGACGCAGACTTTTTTTGTCGGCGTGAGCGCTCAAAGCGGACTCAGCAGCGCGTTATCGAATGATTTACCCGTTGCGCTCGAAGTTGTGTGGCGCGTGCTGGTTTTATCATCACATATGTTGTTATTCGGCGCATTCACGCTGTATACGCTGGTATTAATTCCCGCGTGGGGCAACCCGGCATATCCGGCAGGCTTGCTGCCGCCGCGTGTGATGCGCCGCCTGTACTGGCTCGCGGGCATTAGCCTGGCGGTGGCGTTCGCAGGGAATGGTTTGGCGCTTTTACAGCAAAGTATGGTCTTTTTCAACACCGATGCCATACGCGTGATCAGCGATGGCTTATGGAACATCGTTCGCACTGGCACACGCTTCGGCGAAACATGGAACGCGCGCATGATCTTTTTGGGGATCGTGAGCGGATTGTTGATCGCGAGTCGATACGTGCGGCGCGAATATCCCGGCGCGGTCGCTCGCTTTTGGGCGGCGAATGCGTGGGGCATGGCGCTGATTCTCGGCACGTTGAGCGTATCCAGCCATGCCGCCGGATCACTGACGCTGACATGGATGGCACTCATCAGCGATTGGCTGCATGTGCTGGCGAGTGGTGTATGGGTCGGCGGCGTCGCGGCATTGGCACTCGTGCTCCCATCGGCGGTGCAGCCGTTGACGGGTGATGCACGTCGGCTGGCGATGATCGCGGCGCTCAAGCGCTTTTCGCCACTCGCCGTCATCGGGCTGGTACTGGTGATCGCTACAGGCATTTACAACACGAGCAACTGGCTGACCGAAGCCGACGACCTGACGACGACTTACGGTGGCACGCTCGCGCTTAAAGTGAGTTTGGTCACGCTGCTGGTCGGAGTCGGTGCGGCGCATCACATAGCGCTGCATCAGCGACAATACGCCCATTTTCAAGCAATAATCGCGCGTGTGCGCGGCTTCATACCAACGCTCAGGCTGGAAACAGCGTTCGCGCTGAGCGTATTGGTCGTGGTCGGCGCCTTATCCGCGACCCCTGTCCCTGATCAAATGATCGAAGGGCGCGCCGCCCCACCACCGACCGCCATGCAGCCACTCGATGCGTTGACCGTGACAACGACGATCAGTCCCGGTGGACCTGGCGTCAATACGTTCGATGTTCAAGTCGCACGCGGCAATCAGCCTGTTAATGATCTTCCGGTTACGCTGCGCATCATCGACCCGGCGCGCGATTGGAGAAGCACGCTCTACAGCCTTGAACCGCTCGGTGATGGCTTATATACAACCGCAAGCGCCGATATTGATCGCGCCGATTTGTGGTGGACACTCGTACAAATCGATGGACAGCAAATCGCCTACACATGGGATATCGACCAGAGTGCTGCCGTGATCGCATCGCGCCCGCTTAACGCGCTCAATCTATTGGCATTAATTGGTGTGATTGGCGCGTGCGCGTTCGCGTTGTTCCCGTCGGCACAGCACTTGTATCGGTCGCTTGACCTTAGCCCGGCGTCAGTTACAGTCGCTGTGAGCGCGACGGCGGCAACAATCGTGCTGGTCATTTTCACGGGGGTCATCATCAGCCAGACCAATGCACAATACGCCGCCGAAATCGAGCGCCCGCCACAGGTGATCAACGCTGTGCTGCCGACCGATGACTCGGTGATGCAAGGGCGCGTATTGGCGCTGGAATGTAGGTGGATCGACGCGCCCGATTTAGCTGCGCTGACCGAACGGCTGGAACGCACACGCGACGAAACACTGTACGCTTATACGCGCGACGGATGGCGTACGCTGCCACCATGCGCCGACTCGCTGACGGAAAACGACCGCTGGAACCTCGTCAATTATATTCGTTCGCTCGAACGATAAAGGACAACACATGCTCACTATCATTTATCATCCCGATGACCGCGCGACCGCACAGCGTTTGATCACAGATTTACAGGCAGCAGGCACATCGCCCATTGATTTGACGGCTGACAGCAGCTCACCCAAAGGCGATGTGCTGATCGCCGTGATCAGCCCCGCCAGCAATGCTGATTCAGCGGCGCAGGTTGAAAACGCCATAATTCAAGTCCTGGATGACGGCGGACATATCGTCCCTGTGATCGTCAAAGGCGGGCACATGCCACGCTTGATCGATCACCTGGAGTATGCGAATTTAAGCGACCGCTATGATGTGACGGTCATACAGCGCTTGATCGCGTCTGTGACCGCGCCGAATGCCAACGCGCCGATTCGCGTGCGAACGCCGAAAGTACGCCAGTCCAACAACCTTGCGGGATGGGTGATCGGCGTTGCAGCAATCATTATGTTCTCGCTTGGGCTGTATGCCGTTGGCGTATTGGGCATTCAACGACCGAACGAGGAATTCGATGCGGTAGACGCGACCATACAAGCAATGGTCGAACAGGAACTCGCGCCACAGTTGGCAACCGCCGAAGGCTTCTTACCCGTCGATGCCGATCAAGGTTATTTGTATCCGGCGACGGCACTAGCGTTCCCAACACGCTTACGTCCGTTCGTAGTGGCGACCGCGACCGGGTACGCCGAACAAAGCGGCATTTACGCCGCAACGCCGACGCCCGCCTCGTAATCTGATGCCTGAACACGTCCTCATTGTTGGCGCGGGTCCCGCTGGAATTTGCGCCGCTTTTCACCTCGAACGCCGCGCGATTCCGTATCGAATAGTGGATCGTGCGGCGGTGGTTGGTTCGACATGGGCGCATTTATATCCGTCGCTTCAGCTCAATACACTGAGCTTGAACTCGCATTTACCCGGCGAACTGATCCCATTCCGGTACGGTTTTTATCCGATGGGACGCGACTATCACACGTATCTGCGTCGGTATGTCGAAAAACGCGACTTCAATATAGCGCTCGGTATCGATGTGACGCGCGTGACGCCGGAAAACGGCGCGTGGCGTGTCGACTCAAGCGAGGGGGCGCAGCTTTATCCAGCCGTGATTCTGGCTACAGGAAGATTCAGCAAGCCGTTTATGCCGATAATTCCGGGCATGAATACGTTTAGCGGCACGATTTTGCACGCGCATGATTTTCGTGATCCGGCAGATTATGCGGCGCAGCGCGTCATGGTTGTCGGCACAGGACCCAGCGGCGGCGATATCGCGGCGGCGCTGGCGAAGTATGCGCTGCCGCCTGTGCTGCTGGCGATTCGCAGTGACGTTGTGCTGGCGCGGAAATATCCATTTGGTATCCCACATTCGATCTGGCAGTTGGCGATCAATCAACTACCCACACCCTTCCGCAAGCCGCTTTTGAACGCGCTCGTATATCGCGGCTATTCGGGCATGAAAGACCTGCCGATCAAGTTTGCGCCCAATCGTGAAGATCGAGTCGGTACATCAGCGCCGATACGCGGGCGCGACTTGATCGATGCGCTTAAAGCGGGCACCGTGATCGGTGTAACCGGCGTCGCGCGTTTCGTCGGGCGCTGTGTCGAACTCACCGATGGCACACAACATGAAGTCGATACCGTGATTTTATCGACAGGCTATCGGGCTGCACTCGACTATCTCGATATTGAATATCAAACTGATAGAGATGGGTTTCCGGTACGCGCGATTGACCGCGTTTACGGCGATCAAGGGATGCAGGTGGCGGGGTATCCGGGTTTATACTGGGTCGGGCGTTATTATCGGGGCAAGGGCGCGCTGCGGAATTTCCGTTATGAAGCCAACATCGCGGCGGCGCAAATCGCGGCATATTTCGGTGAACTGACCACGTAAATAAGCGCCGACCGCTTTTGATTTTCCGTTGACAAAATAATACGAACACGCACCCGTTTTTTCGTCAACTTTGTCACTGCCAATGTTAAAAAGAGCGCCGTTTTTTCCTTGCCCGCCATAACTGCAAACCCCTGGCTTTAGCCATGGGGTCGTTGACTATCTCTTAAGCGCATGAGGGCGGATCGGATGCCGACCCACCCCAAAAAGGTTTCACATTTAGGTCAAATACGTGTCAATGCCCGTCGCACCATCCGGGCGCACAGGATTGACCGCTTCGACTTGCGGCGTGCCATCGCCTTCCTGGCAGCGCACTTCAAATTGGTGCGATCCTTCGCTGAATTCCCAATCGTAACGCCAGATCGTCCATGTACGATCCGAGACTGGGCTGCGAAGCTGTGCTTCTTGCCACTCGCCACTATCGACACGAACTTCGACGCGCGAAATGCCGCGCACACTCGCCCACGCGATACCACCCACCGGGATCAACGTGCGCCCGTCAATTTCCATATGATCATTGACCGCGACCGTATCGATCACCGACGTGGCGCGCACCAATGCGTCTTTGCTCCAACCGCGCCGCACCCAGTAACCATCCTGGTCAGCATTGAGAAATTCCATCTGCGTGATCCACTTCGGCTGTTTCATGCCGAAACGGTTGGGGATATGAATGCGAAGCGGGAAACCATGACGCTGACGGAGCGGCTCGCCATCCCACGCATACGCGAGCATGACTCGCTCGTCTTCCGCGATGATGTCCAGCGCGACCACTTCGTCGAAGCCGTCGGCAGAGGTGATGCGCAAATGTGTTGCACCTTCTGGTACGCCAACCTGTTCCAGAAAATACTGCATCGAGACGCCTGTCCAGCGCGTCGTGCTGATTAAGTCACCGCCGAGTCGGTTGGAAATGCACGACATGGTGATATACGCATCGGTCGCGGGCATCGAACGAATTTCATCGAGCGTCATTTCGGCAACCAACTCGTTGCCGTTCATCGCGTTCAAAATCGGCAGCACATAGCCGACTTCTTCGACCGTCGGCGGCACGCTGTTGATGTCGATACGATAATGATTGTCGATGGGCGTGATTTCTGGGCGTGTACCTGGCGCAGCCACGACCGGATCACCAGCGTTTGGCAATGGTTCGGCGTTCACGACTGCCTGAGTCGCTGATGGGTCAACCGATGCGGCGGGTAAAGTGTTGACAGCCTCTGTGGTCGTGCGTCGCATCAATGCGCCCACACCTGCTCCAACGACGAAGATCGTCGCCGTGCCCGCGCCAACGCGGACAAGAAAGCTGCGTCGATCCAAAGCTTCGGCGCTCACAGTTTTATCGGTCGCGCTGACGTTGGCAAAAGTGAGATTGTTCCACAAGTAGCTTAGCGCTAAGCCCCAGAGCACAAATGCCCCACCGATCCAGATAATGCCTCGGATGGGTTCGGTCGCTGTCAGCGAACTTGGCACGGCTAACCCGAACAAAATAAACGGGATCGCCAGCGACAAGCCCAGAGTGAGACCAGGCACGAATTCGTTCCGTTTTTTCTGCGTCACGTTCATGACGAAGAAGAAAATCATGGCTGCCACCGCGCCAATGCCGATAGTCAACCCGATACCCATAATTTGTTCTGCGACTTTCGCAGTCTCGCTTGTCGGCAGCCCAAATGCCGTGATCAGGTTGACCATGGTGTCGATGCCGAACGTGATCACATCACCCGGCAAAACACGCGCCATCCAATCAAAAACTTCAAAGGGTGGGAACGAAAGCGCTGCCACCGAATAGCCCGCGAAGAACACCGCCAGCAGCGCAATCGTAAACAGCGCGCCCCACAGTAATCCGGTCAGAAAACTTGGTTTTTTCACGAAAGCTTGCTCCCTCTCACTTCATGAGTCATAGTGAATACACTTCGACTGTCTTTCAAATAGCTTGTGATTTGCTTAACTGTCGTTAAGTATTTACCGGAAACTTACGGGATTGTCATCTTATGTTGATTGTAGATGCACATCAGGATATTGCTATGCACGCTGTCAGCAATGACCGTGACTATCGTGAACACCCGCTCGTCAAGCGTAAACGTGAGGCGGGCAGCGATGTTCAGCAAAAGCAGGGCAGCACGATGCTCGGTTTGCCCGACGCACTCATCGGTCATATTGGGGTGGTCTTTTCGACGCTGTTCACCGAGCCAGAGCGCATATCTCAAAAAATCGGCAAATCGTTAAGTCAGTTGACTTATAGTACCCCTGCACAGGCGTATACGCTGGCAATGCGTCAGTTGGATTACTATCATCGGTTGGCGGACGAAACCGCGCAAATTCGCTTGATCGAACGACAGAGTGATCTCGATGCGGTGCTGGCGACATGGGATGACGACAAGACCTTGATCGACCGTGTGCAGGGCTTGGTCATTTTGATGGAAAACGCCGACCCAATCATTGAACCCAAACAATTTGAAGAATGGTATGAGCGCGGCGTGCGTATCGTCGGTCCCGCCTGGGCAGGAACACGTTATTCGGGCGGCACGCGCGAACCAGGCGGCTTGACATCGCTGGGCGAAGAACTCCTGGAGATCATGGCGGCGTTCAACGCGATCCTCGATTTATCACACATGGCGGAAGAAGCGTATTTTCAGGCGCTGGAGCAGTATCAGGGACAGGCGATCATCGCCAGTCACAGCAACCCGCGTAAATTCGCGAATACCGACCGTCACCTGTCCGATGAGATGATTCGCCGCCTTGCCGAACGCGATGGCGTGATCGGCATCGTGCCCTATAACCGCTTTCTCAGTGATGATTGGCGCGCGGGGGATCCAAAAAGTAAAGTGCCGCTCACAGTCGTCATCGATGCGATCGATCATGTCTGTCAGGTGACGGGGAGCGTCGCTCATGTCGGCATCGGTACTGATTTCGACGGTGGATTCGGGGCGGAAAGTACCCCGGAAGGACTGGATTTTTCCAGCGATCTTTCTAAGGTTGCCGATGGCTTGAAAACACACGGGTTCACCCCCGACGATATTGAGACGATAATGAGCGGCAATATGCTGCGTAAACTGCGCCAAGCACTCCCTGTCTGACCGGATGAGCAACATATGAAAGAACCCAGTGGTATTCCCCAAATCGGGATCGCACTCAGCACGCTTGGAGTGATGCTGACGCTGCTCGGTTTGTTCCCCGATATTACAGGCGCGCCGACGGGGACAGGCTTCGGCGTCGTCCAGTTCGTCGCCGTCATCATCGGTTTTACCCTGCTGATCGTCGGCGCGATTATCTATGTGAAATACACGTTCTATATCGGGCTGATTTCCAATTTGTCACAGCAAATCGGCTTGCGGCTTGCGTGGACAGGCATTGTTTTCAGCAGTATCGCCGGGTTTGCCGATTTTCTCGGTTTCGGTTCACATGTCATCGGCATCACCACTGATGTGTATCTGGGACCTATTCAGGCGATTGGAATCATTGGTGGCTTTTTGATCTCGTGTCTGGGGGTTCTGGTCTATGCCGTGACCGGCAACCCCACACGCCTGCCCTGACTCACTCATACCGCTCTCATTATTAATCTGATAGTTTAGCGTGAAGTAGACAACTTTTAATGTTTCGTTTACATACGCTTCATGCACGTCCAGTACTGTTGGGGGCTGGCATTTGATTCACAATTTTTGTTGCTTAAACCCTGCACGTGCACGGGAGGACTCTATCCATGCGGAAATTTCTTAGCGTCATACTCTTGATTCTCGTTCTCGCCTTATCGGTGATGCCTGCTTTCGCGCAGGAACGCCCCAGCATTCCCGAAATTCTGACGAATGATGCTGACGGTCGTTTTACCACGCTCTTGGCGGCTGTTGAAGCGGCTGGCTTGGTCGAAACGCTCAGCGGCGAAGGTCCCTTCACGCTTCTCGCCCCCACCAATGATGCCTTCGCGGCGGCGTTGGAAGCGCTGGGCATGACCCCGCTTGATGTCTTGAGCAATCCAGAACTGCTCACCGCCATCCTCACCTACCACGTGCTGCCGGGTCAGTATTTCTTCCGCAATCTGACTGGCGGACCGAGCATCGCCACTGTTCAGGGCGAAGAAGTTGATTTTGACCTGACGGACGGCGCGTTCACCGTCAATGGCATCAACATCGGTGATGTTGACAATATTGCCTCGAACGGAATCATTCAGGTTATCGACGGTGTCTTAATCCCACCAAGCATCGCCGCGACGTTGACCGCTCCCGCCGAACAAACCGCTGAACCCACCGCTGAACCCACGACTGGCGAAGCCGCCGTTCGTGCAAACCTGCCCGAAGCGTTGGCAGCGGATGCCGATGGTCGCTTCACAACATTGTTGGCTGCTGTCGAAGCGGCTGGCTTGGTCGATGCCTTGAATGGTGACGGACCCTTCACCGTGTTCGCGCCGACCAACGATGCGTTCGTTGCAGCGCTGGACTATCTCGGACTCGACGCGAGCGATCTGCTCGGTGATACCGAACTGCTCACCCGCATCCTGAGTTATCATGTCGCTCCGGGTCAGTTCTTCTTCCGTGATCTGATTGGCGGCGCGACGATCTCGACGCTGCTAGGCGATAGCATTGGCTCCAGCCTGACGTTGGGTCAAAACGAACTCGCTCAATTCACCGTTAACGGCATCACCATCAGCGATGTCGATAACGTGGCTGGCAACGGCGTGTTCTACGCCATTGACGGCGTCCTGCTGCCCCCAGCGTTGGCTGAAGCGGCTGCCGCGAACCGCGCGCACATCCGCGTCGCGCACTTGTCGGCAGATGCAGGCGCAGTTGACGTGTATGTCAACGATGCGCTGCTGCTCGAAGGTGTCACATTCGGCACAGTGGGCGCATGGTTAGAAGTCCCGGCGGGCGCGAAGAATATCGCGATCGTACCGACAGGCGAAACATCAGATAATTCAAATCTGAAACGCATCGAAGCCGGTTCATGGGTGACGATCGCGGCGGCAGGTTTGGTCGCGAACGAAACGCTCAGCATTGAATACCTGGTCGAAGACTACAGCCCGCTCGCTGAAAATCAGGCGCGCATCACCGTTTTCCACGGTTTGACGGGTCTCCCGGCGGTCGATGTTCTGGCAGATGGCGGCGCACTCATCATTGGCTTGGCGTATCCCGGCACGTTCGGTGATAACGACGGTCTGGATACGCGCGATGTCGGCAATGCTACCTATACGTTACAAATCGTGTTGAGCGGCACCACCGAACCCGTGCTGCTGCAAGCCGAACTTGGCGCACAAATCGGCATCAACTACTTCATCGCGGCGACTGGTACGCTCGGCAATCCGTCGCTGGTCATCATCCCGACCAACGTCGCAGAAGTCACCAGCGCGCAGTAATCGCTTCGATACACAAATTTGTAGGGCGACCCGGTGGGTCGTCCTCGCTTCATCGTCATCAGGGTGATCCATCGGATCGCCCTTTTTATTTACCCGACGCATTAAATTACCGCGCACACTTCACTCACTAAACGCTATGAATTTAATATTGGCTTAATGACAAACGGACGTTACACTACGCATGTTGTGAAAACCGCCGTGTTTATTTGCCTCACAATATTCACGGTTCTTACTTTGCCACAATCTTTTCTGGAGGTATATCGATGCGAAAACTTTTATTAATCGTCGTACTGCTCGCGTTGACGGCGGGCATGACAATTCCGGCGTTCGCGCAAACCGAACGTCCAAGCATTCCCGAACTGCTCACCGATGACGCAGACGGTCGTTTTACCACGCTGTTGGCGGCGGTCGAAGCGGCGGGTCTGGTCGAAACCTTGAGTGGTGAAGGACCCTTCACCGTCTTTGCGCCAACCAACGATGCCTTTGCAGCGTCGCTGGAAGCGCTCGGCTTGACCGCCGAGGAAGTACTCGCGGATACCGATTTGCTCACCTCGATCCTGACGTATCATGTTGTGCCGGGTCGTTACTTCTTCCGTGATTTGACAAGTGGCCCCCTGCTCACCACTGTACAAGGCGAAGACGCGCAGCTCGACCTGACCGATGGTGCATTCACGATTGCCGGGGTCAACATCAGCGATGTCGATAATCTGGCTTCCAACGGGATTGTCCATGTCATCGACGGCGTGTTGCTGCCACCAAGCATCGTCGAAATGATGGCAGCGGCACCCGAACCAACGGTTGAACCCACAGCCGAACCCACGGCTGAACCGACGCGAGTCGTCGCAGAAGCGCCCGCACGCCCAAGCATTGCGGAAGTGCTGACGAACGACGCCGACGGACGCTTTACCACCCTGTTAGCCGCCGTCGAAGCAGCAGGTTTAACAGAAACCCTGAGCGGTGAAGGCACATTTACCGTGTTGGCACCCACCAATGATGCGTTTACCGCCGCGCTCGAATTCCTGGGGCTCAGCGTTGAAGACGTGTTGGCGAACCCCGACACGCTCACGCAGGTCTTGACCTATCATGTACTGCCAGAGATCTATTTCTCGCGCAATCTGTTTGGCGGCGCGGTCGTCGAAACGGTCAACGGCGCGAGCGTCAGCTTTGGCGAAGCGCGCGGCGGTGGTTTGGCAGTCAACGGCACCCGCATCAGTGATGTTGATAATGTCGCGGGTAACGGCGTCATTCAGGTGCTGGATGGTGTGCTGATTCCGCCTGGTGTGTTTGATGCAGCGCGCGTGCGTATCGCACACTTCGCGCCAGATGCACCCGCCGTCGCAGTGCGTGTCAATGGTGTGGTCGCAGATGCTTTGAACGGACTGGCATACAGCTCGGTCACGCCATTTATCGAGATCGCGCCCAGCCCGAATACTATCGTCGAAGTTCTGGTCGGTGATCGGGTCGTCATTGGTCCCGTGGCGTTCTCGTTTGCGCCCGGTTCGTACACCACGGTCGCCGCGATCGGCAGCGTCGCCAACAGCACGCTCACCGCCGCGCTGATTGCCGAAGATTACAGCCCGATCAACACGGGTTCGGCGCGCATCACCGTCTTCCATGCCATCAACGATCAACCTGCTGTCAATATCCTGGTCGATGGTGCGCTGTTGGTCGGTGAACTCGGTTATCCTGGCTCGTTAGGCGATAACGACGGCGTATTCATCGCGGATGTCGCTGCGGGGACTTATGATCTGTCGGTCAATTCTGGCGGTTCGCCCTTCCTGACCGCGCCAGATACCGAAATCGTCGCTGGCACGAACTACCTGGTCGTCGCGCTCGGCACATCGGTCAACCCGATCTTGCGCGTGTACGCGGTGGATACCTTCGCCGTCGCGCCATAAATTAAATCTACGCAAGCAGCACGCATCTGTAAACACACAGAGGCAGGTCTAAGACCTGCCTCTGTGTATATCCCTCTTCATACAACTCCAGCTAAATTACAGGATTACCCGGTGGCGTCGCGTCTTCTACAACCGTGACGGGCGCGGTATCCATGCTGGTTTCTGGCGGCATCGTTGGCGTACTCGGCGGCGTGGGTGGCAGCTTATTGCGTCCGCCGCCTTTAACGGCAGGTGGTGTTTGCGTCGCGCCCGCGAACAAGTGCGCCAGCGTCCGCGTCATATCGGTACGCAGACGCTGGTAATACGCGCGCGATTTCTCGTCTTCTCGTTGACCAAACAGCGTATATGTCACGTTTTCGCGGATCATACCGCCGCTTGTCGTCACAACCATTTGCGGTTCCCACGTATCGACCGGTATATACGCGCTGCCATCGCATTGATGGAGTTCAAATACGATGCGCACATCGCCATGACGCCCGTTAAAGCGCACATCCATCGCAATCGGCAGCATAGCGCTGCGTTTATGCACACGTTTTTTCAAATCGCGGATCATACGCCCGGCGATAGGGCGTATTTTGCCTTCGGCGCGCGCCACATTGAGTTTGCCGCTGGCGCGCGCCGCATTATCCAATCGCTTGACCCAACGCGGTTCTGCAATGACCTGGCTGCGCGTGACACGCCCATACATATCATACTGGTTCAGGCGTAACCCCGTCACACGCCATCCACCCAATTTCGCGCCTTGCGCGCCGATAAGCAGCTTACGTGCTGCGAACGATCCTTGCTGGCACGGCATCGGCAGTAAATCACTGCCCGCGTGCGGCTGCCATAACGCGCGCCGTCCTGGCAATGAATTCGGGTCGAGGTAAGTATTCGCGCTGTACGGCGGCTGCCAGGTCGGAAAAACCAACGGGCGGGTGAACAAAGCGCGCAGAATCGCCACGACGATCCACACCACCACCAGCAAAATTCCAAACACGACCAAACCGCCCGCGATCAGGACGCGGCTGTCAATAGCAGCGCCAAATACGTTGATCGGTATACCGCTCAGCACGCTTTCCAGTGTGATTTCGTTTGGCGGCGCGGTTTGCGCTTCAGCCGTGTCAAATTCGGACGGCACAACCACATCCAAAATTGGGATCGGCACGCTGATACGCGCGTTGTTATCCCCTACATTCGGGCTGGATGGCTGTTCGATTTCGGGGATGCCGACCGTTGCCGTCAACGACACCGACTCGCCCGCATTATCCTGGAACAAATACGTCGGAAATTCCAAACGGACGGGCGCACTTTCAAACTGCGCGAGCGGTGCTATGGGCGCTTCGGTGAACGGGCGTCCAGAACCATCGAGCAAGCGCGCGGTTGCTGCTACACCTGCCGCACCGCCGTTGTTCAACACATCGAAAATGACCGTGACGCGCGTGCCGTTTTCGCTGAACTCATACCGAATACTACGAACGGAATAATCGGGCGGCGCTTCTTGCGCGGCGACCAGTCCTGCGACGCTGAGCATAACCCACAGCGCGAACCCAATACGACTTATGTTGATGCGCCAGTTTCCCCGTGCCATACGCGCTGGTCGTCCTTTACCGTCGTGCCTGTCGGCTGTTCCATCTATTGATAACTATAAGGCGGTTTTCCCCTTTCGCCAAAAGATGAGTCCAAACGCTGTCCATTTGCTGTCCATTGCAGCCCGATTTCAGGGTGTCAATTTGAGATGCTGTGAGTGTCGTTCGAGCGCACTACCGCGCTTTACAAAAGGACAATCACCATGCGTACCACGTTCCATTTTGAACTTCCCGATGGTCCGAAGCCGCCCAGCCCATGGAATGGTGGTGGTGGAACCCGCCATCCGCAGCGTTAATCCGCCGCCGCCGCATCAATACGAGAGTGTTGGGGCATCTCCTCAATCACTCTCGTGTGGCGCGCCGCCACGCCTGTTCCAGAAACGGCGTTTACGTTCGACCTTGACGAGAATAGTTTTAATACTCTCTTGCATCGCCTCGCGCGATGATTTGAAGCGGATCGCTTCGGCAAGTTCCAGTGCGTGGTTCAGCACCCCCGTTGCGCCATCCAGGTCAACCCCTTCTTCTTCGTACAGATATCCCAAAATGAACGCATTATTGCAAATATAATACGGGTCTTTAAGGTCATACCAGTTATCGCCCGCTTCCAGAATGAAGAGTTCGGCTGCTCGATAACGCCGCAACTGCACATACGTGAGCGCTAACCCTTGTATCGCCCGTGCCTTGTGTTGGAAAAACGCCTCGGAGCGCATGGTCGATTCATGTAACGCCAACAGCTTTAGACTCCATTCATACCAACGGCGCGCACGTGTGAAATTATCCAGTTCATAATGGTGCGCGGCGAATTCGATGGCGTGTCCCACACGGTGTTCTTCGTTCTGCGCATAATGCCGCGCCGCACGCAAGCAGTTGAGCGCGACAATCGGTTTGTTTTGCGCGCGATACGTATAGGCGATCATCAGCAGTGAATAAAACAGCGTGTTTGGGTCTTGCGCTTCGAGCGCGGCGTCTTTTGCGTTTTCGCCGGCTTTTTGCGCCTTCGATTTATCTAGTTCATGGATTTGCACGACCGTCGTCAGCCAATGCAGTTTGCCCAGCAAGCGCGAATGTGCGGTATTTTCGACCATCAGCTTGATGCTGTCGAACCAACGCACATTCAGCGGCTGCGATTTGTCGGCTTCCCACAGTTTATAAAGATGATAAAAAATCGACTGAAACCACTCAAATTTGTAGTCGATAGGTCTGGTCATGCGCATTGGCGAAATGCGCTCCGCGATCAAGGCATTGACCACAGCGATCTGATGATCGACCCATTCAAACTCACCAGAATGATACAGGATCGTGATCAGTGATTGGTACAAGCGGAGTTCGAGGTCACCATCGCATTTTTCACGCGCCATGCGAATGGCATCCTCGTAAACGCGATACCACGCCTTTTTTTCGTCGGTCGCAAGCGGCGCGATATATGTCTCGACTTGCAGCAGTGCCCACGCGGCGTCTTCATACGTTTTCGGGAATGTGACGCCGAAACGATACAGCATCGCTACTTTTGGTTCGTGCGCCTTTAGCCACTGAGCATCGTCCGCGTTGTTGATGATGTCGCCGAGCATGAGCCGCGCTTCGGCGAAGTTTTGGATGAAGTTAAAGTCGTTCACATTGCGGATTGGTGTGTCCCAGCCCATTTACATACTCCTAAATACCACCTGACGCAGTATCCGGCTTCAAGATCGCCATTGACCGTCAGTTTGTCAGAGTGTAATGAAAATGTCACTGGATGCCAATAGAAGTTAGTTAGACGGTAAAACAGTATTCAGAAGGATAGGTATTAATAGGTACAGGGGCAAAAAAGGACGACATACCTGTCGCCCTAATCTTAGAATGTAGTGTTATTGCGCGGAGTCGAATCGATGCAGTGACCCGTTGTAATCGACGACATACATTTCGCCCGCTTCGTCTTCTCCGAACGAGCTGATGGTGAAACCACTGCTGTCAAGAAATACGCTGCTGCGCCAGTTCAAGCCTGTGTCGCGCCACGCCGACCAGATCGTGCCTGTGCCAAAATCGCCATAGAAGTACGCGCCTTGCAGTTCAGGAATTGCTTCACCACGATAGACATAGCCTGCCGTCACCGAATTGCCTTCGGAATGGTTGTATTCGGCAATCGGCAGCGTCATATTGACGGGCGCACGCTCCCCGTTGTACGGGTGCAGTCCTTCGTACAGATTCCAACCATAATTTTCACCGCCTGGGCTGCTCGCAGGCTGAAAATTGACTTCTTCCCAACTATTCTGACCAACATCACCAATGAACAGATCGCCGGTGATGCGGTCAAACGTGAATCGCCACGGATTACGCAAGCCATACGCCCAAATTTCGGGCAGTGCATCGACTTGACCAACAAACGGATTATCTTGTGGGACAGCAAATCCAGCGTCACCGTTGACATCGAGCCGTAGAATCTTGCCGAGCCATGTCCCTAAATCTTGCCCCGCCAGCAGTGGATCGCCCGCCGCCCCACCGTCGCCTAAGCCGATATACAGATAACCATCCGCGCCGAACGCGAGATGACCGCCGTTGTGGTTCGGAAACGGTTGTTCTTGCGCGATTAAAACTTCGACACTGGCAGGGTCGGCAGTATTTGCGTCGTCCGCCGACACGGTATAACGCGCCAATATCGTCGTACCCGCCAAATCGGTGTAATTGATGAAGAAGCGTCCGTTTTCGGCGTACTGTGGGTGAAACGCCAGACCGAGCAAGCCGCGTTCGCTGTAACCCGCGCCATACGCTTCGGGACTGATCGAATCGCTGACATCCAAAAATGGCGTTTCGAGCCGCTTCCCATTTTCGATGACATAGATATTGCCGCCCTGTTCGACGACGAACAGCCGATTTGAGCCATCGCCAGCATGTGTGACCAGCAGTGGGCGTGCGAAACCGTCGGCAATTTGGGTGAACACCACCGCCGCTGCATCGGGGGCGGCGTCTCGAGCGATCACGACTTCTTGCGCGGACACGGGTGCGATTAACGCCACCAGCAGCGAGATCACCAGCGCTGTCAGCGCGAGCGCGCCTTCGAACATGAACTTATGCATATTCCACCTTCGACAAAATCGTAATTACGGATAATGGTGAGCCTAGCACACGATTATGAGCGACACACGAGAAATGATCAGGGTGCAGCCGGGACAAGTTTCAGGATTTTGCCTCGGTAGTACCAGATGACGACGCGCTGAGGCGCCGCCACTGTGCTGCTCAAACTGATTACCAGACCGCCAACAAACGCCCATAGTGACACTCCCCATACCTAGAGGCAGGGGCTTCCAAACAACGCTTGAGCCTAACCGCACTCTACGTTAGCGTTTGCGGACGTGTCCCATCCGGCTTT
>ENA-ORBV01000830-ORBV01000830.1-microbial-mat-metagenome-genome-assembly--contig:-NODE-830-length-70443-cov-16.408749_pt1 | contig 70443 bp, 49 predicted proteins | sample MGYA00237777_ERZ505514 | MGnify/ENA primary metagenome ERZ505514 (study PRJEB26160, sample SAMN06269048) | microbial mat metagenome | isolation source: Oligotrophic lake microbial mat | place...
ATAAGAGACAGGTCCAATATGTTGTAGTGGAGTAATATGTTGTAAGGGTCCAATATGTTGTAGGGGAGTAATATGTTGTAAGGGTCCAATATGTTGTGGGGGAATAATAATTTGTAGGGGCTCAAAATTTTGAGCCCCTACAAATTATTATTCTCCTACAAATTATTATTCCCCTACAAATTACTATTCCCCTACAAATTATTATTCCCCTACAAATTACTACTCCCCTACAAATTAATACTTCCCTACAAATTACTACTCCCCTACAAATTATTACACCCCTACTAATTAATACTTCCCTACAACCGGCATCATGCGCAACAATGCAATCTGTGTTCAAATATGTTATCTTTTGGCTCTAATTGCTGAAGAAGGATTAATCGGGTCCTCATCCATATCGTAAAGTAATGACAATGAAAAATCTCTATGTTCTCCTCGTCGGAATCAATGACTATGCTGCTCCGTTACCTAAGCTCAAGGGTTGCATCAAGGATATCGACCTGATAGAAGCCTACCTCCACGAGTTTTGTGCCAGTGAGTATCATCTGAAAATCAGGAGACTGGAAAACGCATCAGCGACCTATGCAAATATCAAAAATGGTTTCAGGGAGCATCTGGCCGCTGCCGGGTCTTCCGATATTGCCTGGTTTCATTTCAGCGGACACGGATCTGAAGAAAAAGCAGCTCCGGAATTCCTTGCCTTGCAACCTAATGGCAAAGATCAGACACTCATCTGTATAGACAGCGGTATAGGTGGTGTCCCACACCTCGCTGACAAAGAACTTGCGGTTTTGTTGCATGAAGTTGCCACAAGAGATCAGACCGGACCCCCGCACATCGTAGTTTCACTTGATTGCTGCCACAGTGGTTCCGGGACGAGAGATGCTGGTGAGGATATCATGTGGTCTACAAGGGCAGCACCAACTAGTGGCCAATCCAGGACACTTGATTCTTATGCAGATGGATATTACGCCAAACAAAAAAGTCTCGAAGTCCCTTCTGCCAGGCATGTACTTTTATCTGCCTGTAAAAGTGTACAGACTGCCGGTGATATGCCGCAAGGAGGTGCATTTACCACCGGATTGATCAAAGCGCTTCGCACAGCCAAAGGAAATCTCAGCTATACAGATCTGTTTCTCAGAGCCCGGTCTTCTGTGCAGTCTGTGCGTGACAATCAAACACCTCAATTTGATACCATCAAAAATTTTGACCCGTATACCCGATTTCTCGAAGGTTCTCCCGCAGGAGAGCGCGATCTGTATGAGGTGATCAAGCAAGACGGCAACTGGTACGTTAGGTGTGGTGCCATCCATGGGTTACCCACCAACCCATCTACTCCGATTGAATTTGATGTGTATACAGCTCCGCCTGAAAAGGTATTGAAAGGCTCAGCAAAAATCAAATCTGTAGGCGCGCAGTTGAGCCCCATTGAAGTGGATGGAGATATCGGTGGGGTGGTCAATTTTTTCAAGGCACTCACCAGTGAAGAAATAGCCTATCGCGCTGCTCTGCGTCATCTTCCTACACCACCTGAACTTGCATCATTGTCAGGTGATGCGGGTTTGATCCAGGTAATGCTAGGGGATGAAAAACTAAAACCAAAAAATATTGCCTGGGCCCAGGCAGGGGAGCGTGCTACCCTTGAAGTAAAACTGGATACGGCAGGTATCACTGTCATGGACCTTGAACAGCATAGAAAAGCGTTTGTCACAGATGGAAGTACTGCTGATCATATCACCACAGTCATGGATGCACTTGATAAAATAGTCGATTGGCGCCGCTTTGTGGAATTGCAGAATACCAATGCCGCTTCCAAAGTCAAGGGCATGGTGAAGTATGAACTTCTGGAAGATAATAGCGCCGGTGATGTCAAACGGCACAGTGCTTCATCTGTCCGGATCTTTGCTTCCAGCGAGAACATCGCTAACCACATTCCTTCATTTATGCCCGTGGTGCATGTCAGCAATATTCAACAGCCGCTCTACTTCTATTTGTTTTTTGTGGCTTTTGATTATTCGATTTCTTGTCCCGGAGGGGAAGTCGTGTACAGACCATCAGAGCATGCAGACAAATCGCATATTGAAATCCCTTTATGGCAGGAAAAATTGGGGTGGGGCCCGGCTCCTAACAACGTCGAAGACACATGCCATTTTAAACTGCTGGTGACTACAGAGTCATTAGATCTTCAACAATTTTTACAGAGTGGACTGGGCACGCACCGGAATATCCTCGGAGCGCCTACGCCTCAGAAGGTATTTAATGATTGGGCTGCATTTGATATAGCGGTGACGATGGTCCGGCAAGACAATGCGCTTTCCGCATCAGGCGATCTCTCACTTGCCGATGGCAATGTCACCATAAAGGCACATCCGGGCATGACTGCTTCAGTTAGTATAGGACATGCAGAGGCGAATGCGAGGAGTTCAGGGCCGGTGAACGCATTTTCCCGATTGCAGCAAAGTGATAACGTACAGTTGGTAGACTTCAGTCCCAGCAGGAGCTTGCAAAGCCAGAATGTCATTGAGATCAATGATATCAAACTCGAAAGTGAAAATATGCTTGATCAGCAACCGCTTGAGATAAGCTTTCGCCATATTGCTGATGCCAATGAGCTTGTGCTGCCTGTTGCATTTGATGGACATCATTTCCGTGTCATAGGGGATGCGGTTTCTGATGAGGAGGGAACGCATATCCGTATCCGGGAGATACCGGACAGCAGCAATGCAGATGGCTCCGGAGAGCGAAGTCTATTCAAGACGTTGAAAATGACGTTGTGCAAAGTAGCACTGGGTCAGCAAGAGGTCAATCAACTCAGGTATGTGCAGAAGATGGACGATGGATCCATTGTCCTACAACGTGAGAGCCTTGGGATTAAAATAGGGAAAGCAAAAAAGGTATTGCTTATTCTTCATGGTTTGGCTGGTGATGGACTGGCTATGGTCAAGGCAATACATGACAATCTGCCCGCGGCTGCTACTGAGGGTTATGATCTGATCCTGGTGTATGATTACGAAAGCCTCAATACACCTCTGGATGAAACGGCAAAAATGTTAAAGACGACACTTGCGGATTTTGGATTTGGGCAGGATGAAAAGCGTATGACGATCATCAGTCATTCACTTGGTGGCCTCATCGCCAGATGGATGATCGAGCAGGAAGGAGGAAGTACCTTTGTGGATCACTGTATTCTGGTTGGTACACCAAACAATGGTTCGATGTATGGTAAAATTGATGGGTATGTCAAGTGGGCACAAACTACACTGGATATTGCCATTAATTTTATTCCATCCTTCGTTCCGTTTTCGGGCATCCTCCTCAAATTTCTCAAGGCAGCATCGGAACTTGGCGGATCGATCGCGCAGATTGATCCTGATGCTGACTTCATCAATAAACTCAATAGTAGCAAGGACCCTGGAACACGGTATACCGTTGTATCCGGTGATGCTGCAGGAATGGATTTATCGGCAGCCGGATATGATGGGTTTTTTGAAAAAGCCAAACTACGTCTGGGCAACATGATGAACAGCAACGAGCCAAATGATCTTTTTGCACCCGTGCGAAGCCTGCAATGTAAGGAGTTGTGGGAAGGAAGGAATGCGGCAAATTCGATATTGGATCCGTTGACGAATCATCATTTTGGATATTTCGTAACGCAGAGCGGAACAAGGGATACGCATACTGTCTGGAAAGTGCTCTCGGAGCAACTCTAAGCGCACTAATAAAAAAAGAGGCCAGAATTCCGGCCTCTTTTTTTATTAGTTGGTTTTATTCAATTACTCACCGCCACCCTGGGCTTTGCCTCTGTCACTGCCAGGTATGCCAGATGCATAGGCTACTATAATGCCAAGGATAATGAACTTGACAAGTGAATAGGCCATATCCATCAGGGCCTCGTTTAATGTCATCATGGTCGTCAAAGCGTACCACATGAAACCCATAGCCACAGAAACGAGCAGTGTGGTCCAGAGGCCGAAATTCAAGCCTTCATTGACCTTAGAGCCCCCACCAGCAGCTTTTGAATAGATGGTTACAAAGGCTACAGCAAAAATGATGTAACTGATCACCAGCCACATCATGTCAGGAGCTGGCTGTCCGGCAGCATCCAGACGTGCAGTGGGCATGTCCATGCTGTCTTTCATAAGCATACCATAGTATACCCAATCAATCAGGAAAAGAAATACGGTAGCGACTACCGAGGCAATAGCAAGTTTTTGGATCTTCATTTTGTTTAGATATTAAAGAAGTGAATAAATACGAGATGCTTATCTCTCTGACCTGCTTTATATGCATGGGACTGCAAACGGGAAACAAAATAAAACCTGGGAGGTCATTTGTAATGAAGAGACTCTTAAATGTAGGAAAATATTTGAACAAACCAAATGTATAGGGCGGAATTTGAAACGCTTAGGTAGAGGTTTAATATTTTGAACCCGTACCTAAGCCCTCAGTTTCGCGGTGAGGATATGGATCATGGGTTATTTCAATACCTTTGGATATGACATCCCACGATCCATTGCATGGCCGATAAAGAAGTAAGGAAGCTAGCTGCCGTAATGTTTACGGACATTGAGGGCTATACGGCTTTTGTTCAGAAGGACGAGGCTGCAGCGCTTAAGAAGGTGGCTATCCACCGCCAGTACCTGGAACAGTATACGGCTGAATATAATGGCAGGGTCATCGCCTTTTACGGTGATGGCAGCCTGAGCATTTATGATAGTGCCCTAGATGCTGTTAACTGTGGCATTGCGATGCAGAAGGCCTACCAGTCGAACCATCCGATACCTGTGCGCATAGGCATCCATGTGGGGGACATTGTGTTCAAGGATGAAACAGTCTTTGGGGATGGTGTCAATATTGCCTCCCGAATACAAGCTTCCGGAATACCCGGCTCCATCTTTATTTCCGGCAGAGTGCAATCGGAGTTGACCAACCATCCGGAGATCAAAACTAAATCTATAGGGCAGAAGCGGTTGAAAAATGTAACGAATCCTGTTGATGTATACGTGGTGATCAATGAAGGGTTGAATGTCCCTTCACCTATGACTCAATTGCCGGATCTAAAAAAATTCTACAGATACATCCCCATTCTTCTGCTTGGTGCTGTAGCCATGTGGTTTTTAAACAGACCAAATAAAGTAAACTTATTTGGAGATGGATTCACTGCAGAATCCATTTCTGTGCCTGTATTGAAAAACAATACAGGTGACCCTTCTTTTGATCACATCGCCCAGATGGGTGCCCACTGGATTACCAAAGAGCTAAGTGCTACGGCCGAAGCCAATGTTGTATCCTATGAGTCAGCCAGTGACATGATCCAGCTTGCCGGTTTGAGTCTTTCTTCCACCAGAGGTCGGGCACAGTATGAATCTTTGACAGGAGCAGTCAATATAGTGGAGGCATCCTATACCCGGATAGGACGGGGATTGGATTCCCTTGTCATGAGCGGCTGGATTAAAAATCTCCAATCCGGAAAGATTCTTGAATCATTGGATGATGTCAAGTGCAAATCGGAATATCCCATGGATTGTATACAGGCCATGGCAGGTAATATCAAAGGATATTGGGCAAGCCGAAATGATAAAGTACTGACTGCCCCAAATTATGATGCCTATAAGGCTTACCTGGCGGCGAGAGCCGCTTGGCGTGGTGATGATTCAGAATTTGTATACGAGCAACTCAACAAATCTATCCGGCTGGATCCTGGTTTTATAGACCCTTATTTTTTATTGTTGGATTTTTTTTACAATGAAAAGGAGTATAAAGCTGCATACGATAGTGTGCAGGTTATTCGTAAACGCTTTACAGAGCTTGATGCAAGGGAAAAAGTGATGCTCAATTATCATTTGGCAGATATCAATGGCAAAAATGACGACGCGTATAACTATTTTTTAAATGAATACGCCTATGACCCAAAGGATATGTTCACCAACAATTCAGCGATGGTCATGGCGATGATGTATCGTCATAATCCGAAGCAGGCACTCAGCTTTTTTAGAGATATACCTTTCGACAGTATCCAGGTAGAAGGATGTTCCTATTGTGGCGATCGTATGGAAGTAGCCATGTGGGCCGCGCTGGATCTGGACAGTATGGCACTTGCGGATATCCTGGCTCCAAAAGTCTCAAGTGCACTGGACAATAGGGGGCGTTTCGGAACAATGATCATGTATTATGTCTGGAAAAATGATACGGCTAAAATTGACCAGCTGATCACAGAGGCGCGCAGTCATCCACATTATGATGAGACGTGGGAGTATCTGAATTATCTGGCTGGGCGTTTATACCTGTTGCGTGGAAATGCTGCGCTTTCTTCCCGCTATGCACAAATGGCTATTGAGGCACATATGCCGTATCCAAGCCTGGGAAGGATGCGCGGGAAAAGTTATTACCTCAACAATCAGCTTGATAAAGCACTTGCTACTTTTCTCGCTGCCAGAAAACTCGATCCAGATGATACACGTATCCTGGTTGAGTTGGGCATGGTGTATGCGAAGCAGGGAAATAGGGCGGAGATGAAAAAAATAATCGATCTGCTTCAATCGCTAAAGCCTGATTTTGATTACGGAATGACGGAGTACAACCAGGGCCGTATTTATGCGATAGCTGGCGAATTGGATAAGGCTGTTTCATTGCTCGAAACAGCTATCAACAAAGGGCAGAAGTATGATTTATGGATTACGTTTGATCATGATCCGGATCTGATGGTGCTGCGGGATTTTCCGGCATACCAGAAAATGATGGAGAGATTTAATTGAAAATCTTTATCTGCATTTTCATTTTTGATCTGCATAGATAAACCAAGGACCCTTTTGTTTTCTTCCACAAAGAAGGGCACCAGGTATTCATCTTTTTGGTTCAGGATATCATCTGCTCGCCTCACGTCTAATGGGTGTCTTCATCAATATAAAATTTCTGTAGGTTAGTCTAGTTTTTGGACGTTTTTATTGATTTTACTTATTTTGACATTTCAAACCAAGTCGTCCATGAAAAATAGTTTTTTGTTCATTTGTTTTTCCCTGCTGATGATGCAGTATTCTTCTGCACAAGTCAGTGCAAGGATGTTTCGCACACCGGATGTATCCCAGACCCAGATTGTCTTTTCATACGGTGGCGACATATGGATAGTCAATAAAGAAGGCGGGACGGCTGCCAAGCTGAGTTCTCCGTCCGGAGCCGAAGGATTCGCTAGGTTTTCACCTGATGGAGCAAAGGTTGCTTTTTCGGGCAATTATGACGGTAATGTGGATATCTATGTATTGCCCGCCCTTGGAGGACTGCCCATCAGGGTTACGTATCATGGCATGGGTGACCGCTTGATCGATTGGTACCCTTCAGGAGATAAGTTGCTCTATACATCATCCAGAGAAAGCGGCAAGCAACGTTTCTCCCAGTTTTATAAAGTGGATGTCAATGGAGGTGTCTCTGAAAAACTTCCTATGGCCTATGGAGAATTCGGTTCATTATCACCCGATGCCAAACAGATCGCTTTCAATGAGCGCTCTGTGTTGGGTGATACCTGGAAACGCTACCGCGGGGGCAGCAATGGCAACATCTGGATCTTTGATCTGGAGACGTTTGCGTCCACTAACATATCCAGCACCAATGCTGATGCAGAGCTACCGATGTGGAGCGGTGATCGGATCTACTATATGTCCGACCGAGGTGATGAGCAACGTGAAAATATCTGGATGTACGATATCAAAACGAAAAATACCACGCAGATCACCAACTATGCTGACTTTGATATTCACTTCCCATCCCTCGGCCCATCTGAGATTGTGTATGAGGCCAATGGGGATCTCTACCTGCTGGACCTGAAGACGCACAAATCAAGGATGATCAATGTCAATGTGATCACCGACCTCCTTGCGGTGAAGCCAAAGAAGGAAAGTGTTTCAGGTCACATTGCAAACTTTACCATTTCACCGGATGGCAACCGGGCCCTGATCGAAGCTAGAGGGGATGTGTTTTCTTTGCCAGCTGAAGATGGATACATTCAAAATCTGACCAGGACATCGGGTGTAGCAGAGCGTTACCCAGCCTGGTCACCGGATGGTAAATATGTAGCCTACTGGAGTGACAAATCGGGTGAGTATGAACTAACCATCAGGGATTTGACTGCTGGCGCTACGGAAACCAAACTGACATCAATGGGTGCAGGGTATAGATACAATATTTTCTGGTCACCTGACAGCAAGAAGATGGTTTGGGTCGATCAGACGATGACGATTAACCTATGCAACATGGATTCCAAAGCGGTTGATAAAATAGATCAGGACAACCGCTTATATGAGGGAGGCTTGCGTGGCTGGACGCCCAGCTGGTCCTCTGACAGTAAATGGCTGGCATACGAAAAGGGACAGGGCAATGGTAACGGGGCGATCTATGTCTACAACACGACTTCCAAGGTGAGCACGAAAGCTACGAGCGGATTTTATTCTGATCGTAATCCCACCTTTGATCCGGATGCCAAATACCTGTACATGATTACCAATCGCAATTTTGAACCGGTCTATAGTGATTTTGATAATTCATGGGCATATCCTAATTCTTCACAAATCGCGGCTATCACCTTGACGAAAGAAATAGCCAGCCCGCTGTCAACGAAAAATGATACGGTGGCGATAGCGAAGCCTGATGATAAAGCGAAGCCTGATGAGAAGGAGAAGGCTGATGAGAAGGGTAAGGCTGATGAAAAGGCGAAGGCGAAGGGAAAGGCAGAGACTGAAGAGCCGAAGAAGATTAAAGAGACAAAAATCGATTTTGACTATTTTGAAGGGCGTCTGGTGATCCTGCCACCTGATGCCGGTAACATTGGCGGACTCAAAGCGGTGAGCGGAAAGCTTTTGTATTCACGTGGACCTAATACAGGATCAGGCGATGAAGATGCTTCCCTCAAATATTTTGATTTTGAAAAGAGGGAGGAGAAGGACATTATCGACAAGATCGATGCATATGATGTCAGCGCGGATGGTAAGAAAATACTCATCCTCCAAGGGGAAAATTACAGTATCATTGAATTTGCGGAAGATCAGAAAGTTGAAAAATCGCTGCCGGTCAAAGACATGGAATCGACCATCAACCCCATGGAAGAATGGACACAGATCTACAACGATGCATGGAAGTTTCAGCGGGACTTCTTTTATGATGAAAGCATGCACGGTCTGGACTGGAATGCTATTCGCACCCAGTATGCTGCTTTGCTTCCTTTTTGTGTCAACCGAGGTGATGTCAATTATGTGATCGGCGAGATGATCGGTGAGCTCAATGCATCCCATACATATCGCTGGGGTGGAGATTCCGAAACGCCTAAGAATAGAGCTGTCGGATACCTCGGTGTGGACTGGGAGAAAAAGGAAGATCATTTTGTTGTGTCCAAAGTGATCCGCGGTGCAGCATGGGACAACGAAGTGCGATCGCCTCTCGATGAGCCAGGCGTAAATGTAGGGGCAGGTGATTATATTCTTGCCGTCAACGGCATCGCATTGAGTGAGTATACAGATCCCTGGGCAGCCTTCGAAGGTCTGGCTGGAAAGACAGTAGAACTAACCGTCCATTCGAAGCCAACCTTTACTGGTTCGCGCACCGTGGTGGTGAAAACACTGAGTGATGAAACCCGTCTGCGCAACCTTGCCTGGATTGAACAAAACAGACAGCAGGTGGATAAAGCTTCCGGTGGAAAAATCGGATACGTCTATGTGCCAGATACAGGCATAGAAGGACAAAATGAACTGGTGCGTCAGTTTTATGGACAGTGGAATAAAGAAGGCATCATCATCGATGAGCGATTTAATAATGGAGGACAGATCCCTGATCGGTTTATAGAATTACTCAACCGCAAACCACTGGCCTTTTGGGATGTGCGTGACGGTCAGAACTGGCAGTGGCCTCCACTCGCCAATTTTGGTACGATGGCGATGCTGATCAATGGCTGGTCCGGATCAGGAGGTGATGCGTTTCCTGATTTTTTCAGGAAAGCAGGTCTCGGCCCTCTGATCGGTGGGCGTACCTGGGGTGGACTGATTGGTATTTCAGGTTCGCCGGATTTAATTGATGGTGGCGGTGTCACGGTTCCTACCTTCCGTATGTACAATCCCGATGGTACATGGTTTAAAGAAGGGCATGGTGTAGATCCTGATATCGAAGTCAAGGAAGATCCTACGATGCTGGCTAAAGGGGTAGATACGCAATTGCAAAAGGCGATAGAAGTCGTGATGAAAGGGATCGTTGCGAAAGGGCCACTGCATCCGAAGGTGCCGGAGCAGGAGAATAGGACGAAGAATGGGAAATCTTAACCTCCCTCGTCCTGATCGGACGATCCCTCCTAAAGGAGAGATTTTTTCCTACCGCTTAACCCTTCCTCTGAAGAGGATCACCTTCGCATCACCCTGTGGCGAGCAAAGGCTGAACATGCCGAAGGATAATAAAGAGAAATCCAACCGATGCCCTGAACATGCCGAAGGATAATAAAGAGAAATCCAACCGATGCCCTGAACATGCCGAAGAATGGTAAAGAGAAATCCAACCGATGCCCTGAATATGCCGAAGGATAATAAAGAGAAATCCAACCGATGCCCTGAACATGCCGAAGAATGGTAAAGAGAAATCCTCCCGGTCCCTGAGCTTGTCGAAGGGCACATGGCGAAGACCTCTCCTCGCGCCGCCCCCACCGCGCTGCGAAGAGGCGGCGGATAAATTGCTTCTTTTTCCTCCTTCGATAAGCTCAGGGATCCGGCAAGAAAATTATTTTGATCCCTTCGACAAGCTCAGGGACTCCTTTAAAAGTTAACTTATTTCTCTGAAAAGCTGCACAAAAGGATACGTAAATTTTATATACTACGGTAAACAGTCATCGTTTTCTCCGCAGTAGTCTGAAAAGAAAAATCCTGTACCCGATGCGAAGCGTTCTCAGTGAGTTGTTTTTTAAGATCGGGATTTTCGAGGATGCGGAGGATTGCATCTTTCAGCGCTTCTGCATCACCGATGTCCGCGAGTAGGCCGGTCACTTCGTTCTCGACCATCTCGGGTATGCCGCCTGCGCGGGTAGCGACAACAGGGACGCCTGCCGCAAATGCTTCCAATACAATCGTGCCAAGGCCTTCCGTCTTCGATGTGATGAGAAACAGATCAAGAGATTTCATCACCTCCACGATATCTTTTCTGAAACCGAGCATATGTACATTGGCCTCCAGGTGAAGTGTACGGATCATTTTTTGGATACGTTTTTCCTCCAGCCCTTGGCCGGCAATGATGAAGTGAATAGAAGGATCCGTTTTGATCACCTCCTCTGCAGTGCGCAGATATGTAGGGTAGTCTTTATGGTCCGCAAGCGCACTGAGATTGCCTACTATTTTTGTATTCACCGGTAGGCCCAGCTCGGAATACAATATTCGATTTTTTGAAGCAATATGATTTTTTGAAAGATCAATACCGGAATGTACAACAGACAACTTGGATAAATCTTTGATAGCGGGGGCAGTGATGGTGCGGATAGTATCTGACACGCAGATGATCCGCCTGACGGATGGGTGATTGTATTTCCACTTCGATAGTAGATTTGAAGAAACCGGAAAGTCAACCCGTCTGCTGACGATGATGGGGGTATTATTTTTATACCATGCAGCCGATAGTACAGCGGCACTATGCGCATGTGAGTCGTGACAGTGAATGATATCAAAATGCTTGCCTTTGCATAAGTCACTGATCCTGCGGGCCAGCGTCAGATCAAGATAACCCCGGGTAGCAAATGAAGCGACTGGAATATTCGATTCCATCATGCGTGTACCCAATGCCGAACCCTCCGGACACAAGATGACCTGATCAATATATAGGAGTTGAAATGCAGTGGCCAAATAAGCCACTTGTTGCTCTCCTCCGCGCCATGTTGCAGGTGTTGACACATGCAGGATGGTCATATCGATTTATCTTTTTCGAGATAGTAGAGGCGAAGGTATTTGAGGAAAACAGCATGCGCACTGTTTACTGCAATAATGTAACCGGTAAGTCCATCCAGAAATCCGGCTTTGAAAATAAAATGACGCAGGAACCTGGCCATCGGTTTGTATAGGATTTTCAGTATGCTGGAACGTTTGCCCTGATTGTGCATGGAAATAGCGCCGATCATACTGAACCTGTCTATCTGTTTGATATGATCCGAAACACTGGCATAAGAATAGTGCAGGATGTCTCCACGGAGATGCTGCATTTTAGATCCGAGATTTAACCTGAAACGATCATGGGGATTGATACCGGTCCATTGGCCTTTCTGGCGATTGTATAGCCGGAGTTTGACATCCGGATACCATCCGCTGTGTCTGACCCAGGTACCGCAATAATTAGTCAGACGGTTGATGGTATAGCCATCAGCTTTAGGGTCGTCTATGATGGCGAGGATTGAAGCTTTTAGATCTGGGGTAATCGCTTCGTCAGCGTCAAGAGAGAGTACCCAGTCGTTTTTGGCTTTTGTGGTAGCGAAGTTTTTCTGTTCGATATACCCCAGAAAATCCTGTTCGATGACGATGGCTCCCATCGATCGGCAGATTTCAGCGGTGCTGTCCAGTGAGCCTGAGTCAACGACCAGAATTTCATCCCCGATACCTTCGAGACTTTCGAGGCAACGGCGGATGTTGTGTTCTTCGTTGTAAGTGATGATGACTGCGGAGAGTTTCATGTCCGCCAAAATTAGGAAATTTTGGGGAGAGGCTGAAGGGGCTTAGGAGGCGAGAGGCTGAAGGGGCTTAGGTTGATTGCGGGCTATTTTAAATATCATGTTTTATGGTTGTAATCAGATTTTGAATCATGCCGGAGATGCGGCGGGAGCGGGCGATGGCTTCATCGCAGATATTGGTTTCGATGATCAGGGGTTGACTGGCGATATATAATTGGGTGCGGAGTTCACCGGAAGGTCCTTTGGCATAATACAGGAATTTGACAAATTCTTTGTCTGATTGTCTTTCAAAACCCTCTGCAATATGGGAGGGGATAGATATCGCGCTTCGGGTTATTTGATCCTTTATAGCATATTGTTTCGAATCCCACAGTGCCTTATTTAGATTAATGCAAAGTTCCATACCTTCCTGCCATACGATCAGATCTTCAAACTGTTTATAAATTTTCTTTTTCATTTTTTTTGAATCAAGCAATGTCTTTCGCACCTTAAGCCCCTTAGGCCTCTTTGGCCAAATTAAATGAAGGGGCCCGCAGGCCCCGACAATTTTACTTATCTGCAGATTCCAGTTTTTTGAAATCGGAGACCACGATTTCAGTAGTATTGCGCTTGACATCGTCCTTGCCGGTGTATTCGCGGTACGCCAGTTTGCCTTCGATATAGAGGCGCTGGCCTTTGCTGAAGATCTTGGCCATGACTTCGGCGGTTTTACCCCAGGCGAGGAGGTTGTGCCAGGTGGTGACTGTTTCTTTTTTACCGTCGTCGTCTTTGCGGTATTCGTGTGTGGCCATAGACATGCGGGCCATTTTTTTGCCTTCTGCGTATTCCTTGATTTCGATTTCCTGGCCGAGGAATCCGATGAGCTGTACGCGGTTGTCAACTGTAGAGAACATGGTGAAGTGAAATTTGATTGTGAAACTTAGTTATCCGCCTTCCCTCTATGGAAGGTTATCCAAATATGGGGGTGAAGAAGGGACAGAGCCGTAATGTTTACGGATACTTACGTAAGTAAACGTAAGTAAACGTGTATGAGAGTGAGACAGTGAGATAGTAATAGCTGTAAGAGCGTAAGAGGTGTAAGAAGGTAAGATTGTATTCTTAGCTAGCAAAGGGATCAAGTTGTTTGGTAAATGGACAATGCGGATATTGTATTATGTTTGGCTATGCAGTTGGTAGTATGACGTTGAGTCGGATAATCATGAATATTAAGTTTCTGGTATTTGTTTCGTTGCTGATCAGGATGACCCCCATCTGTGGTCAGGATACTTGTGCGGGCTATGCTTTGGCTTTTAAAGCCGAGCAACTCTACAGAGGAGGGAAATTTTCGGAGGAGACGGTCAAGGTTTACCAGGCTGCTTTCGAATATGGTATTCAGAACGGCCCTACCATATTTGATGCTATCACTTGTGCTAAATCCATTGCAGATACGAATGCGGTCATAATATTTTTAACTCACGGGCTTCTAATAGGCATTGAGGTTGATGATTACAATCGGCTATGGCAATTTCTGGGCAATGAAATGGATTTTGCTCATCTCCTTTCTTTGATGGATACGACGGAAGCCATCAAGACCTTTGAGGAGGGATTAGACAGCGCTTTGATAGAGGAAATAAAAAGATGTGCTATTCGCGATCAGGAATATCGTCAATATGATACAGTTGATTGGACGTTACAACTTGCCAATGATCGTTTGAATTGGAAAACATTGAAATCACTGACTGTCCAATCAGGTCGGTTTCCACATCTTTCAGCTGTAGGGATGACGGTCGGTGATGACCTTGGACTCCTCTTTTATCACATGGATAAAGATGAACTCCAGTGGTTTTTGCCTTTTGTTGTCGATGCTATACAACAGTATGAATGCAACCTTGGGAGAATCATTCTCTATCAGCTTGACCAGATTGGGATGGACCATGGTAAAATTTATACCCTGACAGATAATTACCAGATTGTTGAACATTCTATCAGAACAAAGATGAAGAACAACATGTGGTGCCAGTCCTTTGGGGAGTGGTTTGATGAGCAGGATGTGGATCTAAGAAAAACCTATTTTACACCGCCTGACCCAAGGCTTTCAATCGAAGAAATCAACAGGGTTCGTCATTTGCTTTGCCTGGATTCTCTTGAATCAAAGTGGAAGCGTAAACCATGGGTCAATGTGGTCACCATAGAGGAGTTTGAACAAATATTTCCACAACCATAAAGTCTGAAAATGGTGATGGATCCGAAATTCATTAGGTATAAAGGCCATGCAATAGATTTCCTTTCCAAATGAAGTCCAGTGAGTTAACACCATGGTATACCAGCACTTGACTACCTTTATACATCATATTGCATATAGTGAAGCAGCAAATTCTACTGGTCAGTCCGCCGTTTACCCAGCTTAATACGCCCTATCCGGCGACGGCTTATCTCAAAGGATTTCTCAACACACAAGGACTGGTAGCGCGTCAGGTGGATCTGGGTATGGAAACTATCCTGGCGCTATTCTCCAAGTCTGGCCTTGAGCGGATGTTTTCAACTATTGCCGAACGTGTAAGTTTAGACGCTTCAAATTCTCAAAGAATATTCACTCTCCGGGAAAGTTATATCAATACCATCGATCCGGTCATCGGCTTTCTGCAGGATCAGGACTCTACGCTTGCTTATCTGATTTGTGAGCGAAACTTTCTTCCGGAAGCCTCGAAATTTGAGCAGATTGAAGACCTGGAATGGGCTTTTGGAACCATGGGCATACGCGACCAGGCAAGATATATCGCCACCCTCTATCTCGAAGATCTCAGTGACTTTATCACAGAGGTGGTTGATCCGCATTTTGGATTCAGCCGCTACGCAGAGCGCCTGGGGATGTCCGCTCATTCATTTGATGCATTGTATGAAGAGCTCCATAAGCCTGCAACGTACATCGCCGATATCATGCTGGATCTTTTACAGCAGCGCGTTGAAAAATTCAAACCATCCCTTGTATGCTTCTCCGTTCCATTTCCGGGCAACCTCTTTGCTGCCTTGAAGTGTGGTCAATGGTTGAAGCAAAACCATCCGGAGATCAGCATCGGTATGGGTGGAGGATATCCTAATACAGAACTTCGTTCTATTTCGGATGCGCGTGTTTTTCAATTTGTTGACTACATCAGTCTTGATGATGGGGAGGCACCTATGATAGAGTTGCTCAACTACCTCGATGGACATCTTGATGTCTCCATGCTCAAGCGCACTTTTTGTTTAGTGGATGGTGAAGTGATGTATTGTAATGGAAGTCTTCGGTCGGATGTAAAGCAAGAGAATGTGGGGACACCTGACTATAGTGATTTGCCCCTAAAGAAATATTTATCCGTCATCCAGTTACCTAATCCGATGCATCGCCTGTGGAGTGATGGTCGTTGGAATAAGCTGACCATGGCCCATGGTTGTTACTGGGGGAAATGTACTTTTTGTGATATCTCTTTGGATTACATCAGGAATTATGAAGCATCATCTGCTTCAGTGATCGTCGATCGTATGGAAGTGCTGATTGCTCAAACGGGTGAGCGAGGATTTCATTTCGTTGACGAAGCGGCACCACCAGCCTTGATGAAGGCTGTAGCCCTTGAGATCCTGAGTAGAAAACTGGTTGTCACCTGGTGGACCAATATCCGGTTTGAAAAAAGTTTTCACGTTGATCTATGCCGTCTGCTTGCAGCCTCAGGTTGTATCGCCGTATCCGGGGGACTGGAAGTAGCCTCTGACCGATTGCTGCAACTGATTGCTAAAGGAGTGACGGTTGAACAAGTAACTCGGGTAACAGATCATTTTAACCGGGCAGGTATCATGGTGCATGCATATCTTATGTATGGATTTCCTACACAGACAGCACAAGAGACCATTGACGCACTTGAAGTGGTGCGACAGATGTTTGAGCAAAACATTCTTCAATCCGCCTTCTGGCATCGCTTTGCCATGACAGCGCATAGTCCGGTGGGGATGTATCCGGATCAGTTTAAGGTTACAACCCTTACCCCTGAAGTCGGAGCATTTGCCCATAACGATTTAGAACATGAAGACCCTAAAGGAGGTGACCACCATTTGTTCAGCGCGGGATTAAAGAAATCCCTATACAACTATATGCATGGTATTTGCTATGATCTGCCGATGCAAAGCTGGTTTGATCACAAAGTACCGGAGACCTTATTACCTCCAGACCTGATAGAGCGCTATATGGCTCGTCCGGCTGGTCGTGAAACAAAATCCAGTGATCTGCTCATTTGGATTGGTGGCCCGGTGGCCTTTGATCCAGCCCGGTCAATCCTTTTGGTTATTGGCAGGCAACAAACAATTGAGCTTCGTTGCACCAAACCTGAAGGTCTTTGGCTGGAGCAGGTTTTAAATGCGATGACCCCTGACCAGGAGACTTCTTTTACGTATCGTCATCTTCAGGAGAATTATGCGATGCGTCATCTGCAGGATTTTACCCTGTTCTGGTATGGAAATGTGATGGAGGAGTTGAAGAGAGTGGGGTTGTTGGTGCTGTAATTAAAGTACCACTCATATGGATTTCATATTCACATTCCGGTATCCCGGCCCTTACAGGAGCGCGGGCGATGCGTGAGCGCGGCCGTTGCGTGAGCGCGGCCGATGCGTGAGCGCGGCCGTTGCAGGAGCGCGGCCGTTGCAGGAGTTTGCTCCTGCAACATCTGTGTCTAATTCGGCCGTTGCAGGAGTTTGGCCGATGCGTAAGCGCGGCCGTTGCAGGAGTTTGCTCCTGCAACACCTGAGTCTAATGCGGCCGTTGCAGGAGTGTGGCCGATGCGTGAGCGCGGCCGTTGCAGGAGTGTGCTCCTGCAACACCTGAGTCTAATGCGGCCGTTGCAGGAGTGTGGCCGATGCGTGAGCGCGGCCGTTGCAGGAGTTTGCTCCTGCAACATCTGTGTCTAATTCGGCCGTTGCAGGAGTGTGGCCGATGCGTGAGCGCGGCCGTTGCAGGAGTTTGCTCCTGCAACACCTTTGTCTAGTGTTCAATTTTCTCAAAACCAAAATTCTCATCCCGACAGGTCATCAAATTCCCTTCTCAAGACACTTGTAAATACCAAAGTGTCAAATCATCCTACAAACCCTTTATTTATGAGAAAGTATCGTGACCTCTATTTTACAACAGCCACCATTTTGAATTGGCATCCTTTATTTGCAAGTGATACGAATAAGGATATCGTTATAGATGCCTTCCGGTATTGTGTTGTTCAAAAGCGAGCCAATGTTTGGGCTTTTGTGATAATGGATACGCACATACACATGATATGGCATATATTATCCCCATACACTTTGTCCGGAGTACGCAGAGATATGCTAAAGTTTATCTCTCAGACCATCAAGAACAAAATGGTGGCTGATGGTCAATTGGAAGCATTGGACGTTTTTAAGGTAAAGAAATCTGACAGATACATTCAGATATGGAAACGAAATCCATTGAGTGTGGAGATATTATATGATGATGTTCTGGAACAAAAACTAAATTATATACACACAAATCTTTTTAGAAAAGGGAAGGATGATGTCTCGTATAAATATTCTTCTGCAGGGTATTATGCTAGCGGAGAGCGGAATTGGGATTTTCTTTGACTGAGATTGGTTGGAGGTTCGAGATGAGATTCCGGTGTTCGGATTGCGCTTATTGCTGCCTAGGTACAGGGTGTTGCAGGAGCAAACTCCTGCAACGGCCGCGAGCGAATTCCTGCAACGGCCGCGAGCGAATTCCTGCAACGGCCGCGAGCAATCTCCTGCAACGGTCGCGAGCGAATTCCTGCAACGGCCTCAAGCGAAAGCGGTTTTGCACGTATTGCTGCATAGGTACAGGGTGATGCAGATGCTATCAGGTGAACGAGTGGATCTGAACAATCCTTCACAGTTTTTTTCTCATTGGTGGAAAGAAGTGAAGTAGTCCTTTCGCAACAAGATAGTCGCAGCAGACTATTTTCGATCCGTTCGTGGCAAACCCTGGATGTTTCATCCCGCAATTACACCCGTTCCTCAGATATAAGTTGGAGGCCGTAGGCCTATGACATAGCTTTGACGTATTCAATAACATCAAATACAAATACGCTATGAGACACCTAAAATTATTTCCGATCCTGCTGATCAGTGTATCAGCCCTTTTTACAATGGCGTCCTGCACTAACGATAATCCTGCTGATCTTACACCCATTGTAGTTCAGAACAATGTACAGACGGGCACCTGGAAGATTACATCCTTTATCGATAGTGGTACGGATGAAACCAGCCATTTCACGGGTTACACCTTCAACTTTGACAGTAATGGGACAATAACCTCTACTAACAACAGCGTTACGCATACAGGTACCTGGAGCATTACAGACCATAACGCCAATGATGATAGTCCGGATAGTGATATAAACTTCAACATCCTCTTCAATCTCAACAATAATTTTGAAGACCTGAGTGAAGACTGGCACATCATTTCACAATCCTCCACACGTATCGAATTGATCCATGTGAGCGGTGGTAACGGAGGTACGGATACATTGACATTTGAACGGACCTAAACGGATCCTTCCAGATGAGATCATAGATAAGAGAATTGGGTTTTTTTTGATTGAGGTGTCCCGCTAAATCTTGGGTGAGAATTTAAACGGATACCTTTCCAAGAGCGCATTTGTTACAAATGCGCTCCTGTCTATTATAAGCCTATAAGCAAATAAACTCATAAACCCATAAACTCATTACCTCACAAGCCATTAAACTCATCAACTTATAAACTCATCAACTTATAAACTCATAAGCCCATAAGCAAATAAGCCCATAAGCAAATAAGCCCATAAGCCTGTTAATTTCTCTGCAACAATGGAGGGTGCTTTTGCATTTAGTAAACTAATTTCATTTTGCCATCCTCTGGCAGAAAATGTAGCCTTATCAAAGCATCATCATGGAAATAGGAATAGACAGTTTTGCAGCGGTCACCAATCAGGCAAACAGCTCTGCCGCGTCGAGAGAACAGTCGATTGCTGAGTTGTTGGAAAGAATTGAGCATGCTGATCGTAAAGGGCTTGATGTATTCGGGATGGGAGAGCACCATCGCAAAGAGTTTATGGATAGTGCTCCGACTATATTACTTGCGGCGGCGGCAGCGCGGACCAAGCGTATCCGGCTGACTAGTGCAGTCACCGTGCTGAGTGCAGCAGATCCTGTGCGCGTCTTTCAAAACTTTGCAACCCTTGACCTGGTATCAGGGGGAAGAGCTGAAATGGTTGTAGGCCGGGGTTCATTTACAGAGGCGTTTCCTTTGTTTGGTTTGAAGCTTCAGGATTATGATCAATTGTTTGCTGAAAAGCTGGGACTGCTGCTGACCATCAGAGATCATGAGATCGTCAACTGGTCAGGAAAGTTCAGACCGCAGTTGGTCGATCAGGCGATCTATCCGCGACCTATACAAGATCCTTTTCCGATCTGGATTGGGGTAGGAGGTACACCTCAGTCATTTGTTCGTGCAGGTACATTGGGACTCCCATTGATGGTAGCGATCATTGGTGGTGAAACACATCGGTTTAGGCCATTGATTGATCTGTATAGAGAGGCGGGGGACAAAGCAGGTCATTCACCTGACCAATTGAAGGTTGGATTGCATTCGCTTGGATATGTGGCGGAGACAACCGCTGAAGCCGTGGCTGATTATTATCCCGGTTATGCTGAAACATTCACCCGTATCGGAAGAGAGCGTGGGTGGCCTCCCGTAACTAAATATGCATTTGATGCACAGAATGGTCCATTAGGGGCACTGCTGGTCGGCGGTCCGGAAGAAGTCGCTGAAAAAATAGTAAGACATAGTGTGGCGCTTGGTGGTATTTCAAGATTCTCATTCCAGATGGACAACGCAGGCTTGTCACATGAAAAGCTGATGCGGGCGATTGAGTTGATTGGAGAGAAAGTATCACCGGCTGTGAAAGGGCACAGGGCCTACGTCGACTCCACTCAATACAAGTAGAGTATTGGACTGTTAGCAATAGGCAGATCAATGCACCAAATTTAGACCGCCGCCTCTTTGTTATATTTTCTCTCTAATTCCAATGGAGCTTTTTTTCTAGATCAACTATCAGGAAATGAAGCCAATAAAGGGTATTCCGAATGGCATGCATAGTCTTCTATGCATGCGTTCCTGGCCCCTGATAACAGGTTGCTAACAACTGCATACGGAGATTGGCGGTAGGTTAGCAGGACAATAGCACCACTTCCTTACTGATTTTACCCAGGTATATTTATTCTTTTTAGCTGAAATTACATACTGGATGAAGATTTTAGAGGAGGTAGTTAAAGCAGGTTGTTTTGGAAAGCAGCATAACTGTAACTTGTGTGGACATTTTGGCTCCATCAACTTTCAATGGCAACTCTTAAAGGCAGATTTCTGGCACCATCACAGGTAATTCGTATACAATTAATAGAACAATAATTACATCCATTCTGGTATTGACCGGCTTTACTGCTTTTTGCCAAGACCTTCGATTTGAAGTTAAAGGAACGTATGTACGTCCAATGAAAGAACAAAAACTGGAAAAGGCTCACACCCTGAGTGACGTCATTGATGTGTATCCTGTATCGTGGATTGCAGGCTATATCTCCGCCGGTATTTCAATCATCACCGGAGACCAGGTAGTGCAAGCTATGGGTATCAATGACACCTTGACTACCGCGCAAAAGGAGCTATTAAAAAGTGCGGAGTTGGGGGATGAAATCATTATAGATGTGGCCTATACATCAAAAAATTTTATAACCCAGGGTGTAGACATGCACACCTTGCATTATACGGCAACACTGGTGCCTGAACATGAAGCTGAATTTCCTGGTGGTCTTGAACTAATGACAGCGTATCTTAAAGAAAATGCTATGCGTAAAATTCCAGATAGCATCTTCAAGGAATTTCAACAAGTCATCATTCGATTTACAATCGATGAGCATGGGGAGATCGCCAAAGCCCGCTTCGCTGCCACCTCCGGAGACCCGAAGACTGACGAGCTATTACTTAACGCTATAAACCGTATGCCAAAATGGCGTCCTGCCGTAAATGCTGATGGTGTCAAAGTTAAGCAGGAATTTGAATTTAGTGTTGGCGGCGGCGGATGTTAAAATGAAATTCAATACGCCGTCCTCTTCTCTACACCATTTACGTCGCGCTCAGTATTCATGCCTCTATGGGTATACATCCGGGAGAGGTTTCCTTAGGGAAATGCAAGGCTCCGGTATTTGGATACCGCTTGGCAATACACTGGAAGGAAGAGCAGTGCGGACGTTAGTGGAAACTCCCGACGGAATCATCTTCGTTGGTTCAGATACCGGTATTTTCAAATCTGTGGATGGGTGCAAAACCTGGAAGCAGGTCTTTGCAGGAGATATGGTAACAACCCTTGTGGTGGCAAATGACATAATGATTGGTGGGGGTTTAGAGGGTTTGTTGCGCTCGACAGATGGTGGTGATCAATGGGAGCTGATACGGAATAAAGATGGCAGAGCACTCCAGGCAGACATATTTGATAGAGGGATCGCGGCCATTTTTACAGGTGCATCATCTCCTGAGGCGGCTACTGCAACAGGCATCTTTACCAAACTACTTGCTTCTTCAGACGGAGGTATCACATGGAAGTCCATCGATGACAACCTACCTTTCGGTCAGCGCAGATATGATTTCAAACAAGCAGGCGAATATCTCTTTTGCAGCCTTGATACAGGGATATACCGATCAGATGACTTAGGCATGACCTGGGAATTTGTTTACTCAACAAATGCTAAAGAGCCATATGAACTGATGACTTTTGGTCAATACGTTTTTGCTATAAGGAGGATTGGAGGCTGCTGACCATTATTTCGGCTGCGTTCAACCATTTAGCGCTATATTCGATAATGGGTTTCAACCTATCTCTCTGCACCAACTCCAGATCCATTGCAGTGAATAAGGATGGCCTATTATCGTTTCGCTAAACTTGTATCCAATGCGGCATCTATTTTTTCTTGCCACCCTCTTGCTCGTTTTATCCTGTAAACCACAAGCCACTGATTCGGCTAACGAACTCCATTCATATTTCACCTATGGAGATGGAGTGGAGTCGGCAGGCATACGAATGATTCCTATTAAAACACCTGTGGGGGAGTTTAAAGTGTGGACAAAGCGCTTTGGCAGCAACCCCAGAATTAAAATCTTGCTGTTGCATGGCGGTCCGGCCATGACGCATGAGTACATGGAATGCTTTGAGACCTTTTTTCAACGCGAAGCCTTTGAGTTCTATGAGTATGATCAGCTAGGCTCCTACTATAGTGATCAGCCAAAAGATAGCAGCCTCTGGACCACAGAGAGATTTGTAGAGGAAGTAGAACAAGTGCGTCAGGCGATCGGTGCAGACAGCACCAATTTTTATCTGTTGGGCAATTCGTGGGGAGGCATTCTCGCGATGGAGTATGCTTTGAAATATCAGCAGCACCTGAAGGGATTGGTGGTTGCTAATATGATGGCCAGTGCTCCGGAGTATGGCAGATATGCGGATGAGGTGCTTGCCAAACAAATGAAGCCGGAGGTGTTGGCTGAAATCAGCGCTATCGAAGCCAAAAAGGATTTCAGTAATCCGCGATATATGGAATTGCTCATTCCTCATTATTATCGGGAGCATCTCTGCCGGCTTGAAGAGTGGCCTGATGGTTTTAACCGGGCCATGAAACATGTCAATGGTGAAGTATACACGTTGATGCAGGGACCCAGTGAATTTCGCGTTAGTGGCCGCCTCGCCAAATGGGATATCAAAGACAGACTCAAAGAAATTTCAGTCCCTACCTTGATGATCGGCGCAAAGTATGATACCATGGATCCAAAGGCGATGGAAGAACAAAGTAAACTCGTGCAGAAAGGCCGCTACCTCTATTGTCCCAACGGAAGCCACCTGGCCATGTGGGATGACCAGCAGGTGTTTATGCGTGGGGTGATCACCTTCATCAAGGATGTTGATGCAGCCCGAATATAGCATGTCCTATGGCATCCTAACCATTAGAATGGAAGAATTTTTCGTTTTCGAAGCAACGATTCAAATGATCTTGGCATCTGATTAAAATGCAGGTCGTAACTTAAGCCTGCATTATCCGAACATTAAACCATAGTATTCATGGGGAAGATCCAGACGATCATTGAATCACACAGCATACGCGTTTTTATGATGCTGATCTGGTTTGGATATACTTCCGGTCACACACAGAATATATATGATGCCAGGCAGTCAGTCATCCTGGAGGCATCGATTCAGGACAATCCGCCCGTGATTATAGTAAACTGGTTAGCAGATACAGCTAATGGAGGCTATACCATTTGGCGGAAAGCGATCACGGATCAATCCTGGGGTGATAGTCTTGTCATACTGGGAGCCACAAGTACTTCATGGGCTGATACGAACGTAACAGTAGGTATTGGCTATGAATATCAGGTACTTAAAAGTCTTCCGGCATTTCCATATAGTAAAGGCAACAAAAATACTGGTGCCGGATATATGTATGCGGGTATTCAGTTGCCACCCGTGCATCATCATGGATCATGCCTGGTCGTCATCGACAGCACTTTTAAAAATGCACTTTCCCCAGAGGTACTTCGATTGATAGCAGATCTCGAAGGGGATAGCTGGCATGCACATGCCATCTACGTGGACAGAAATGATTCGGTGCAAATTGTAAAATCTTACATAAGGGCATGGGCTGAAGAAAACCCCGATACGCACCAGGCCGTATTTCTGTTTGGGCGAGTACCAGTGCCGTATTCGGGAGATATCGCGCCTGACGGACATCATAGTGACCACAAAGGGGCATGGCCGAGCGATGCATATTATGCCATCTTCGATGGTGCATGGACAGATGAGACCATCAACAATACCACTGCGGCCAGTTCGCGAAATGACAACAGGCCAGGCGATGGCAAGTTTGATAACAGTAAGTTTCCAGCGCTGGCTGTGCTGCAGGTTGGCCGTGTTGACTTTAGCAATATGAATAAATTTCCTGAATCTGAAGAACAGTTATTGCGCCGATACCTGGATAAGGATCATGCGTGGCGAATAGGCAAGATACCGATGGAGGAGCGAGGGATTGTTGACAATAATTTTCCCGCTAGTCTTGAAGGGCTGGGACAGTCGGGTTGGAGAAATTTCGCACCGATGTTTGGCATCCAAAATGTCAAGGACCTGCCTTACAGACAAACACTGACGAATCAATCTTACCTGTGGTCCTATGGTTGTGGAGGAGGCGGACCGGAGAGTGCATCCGATATTTCCAGCACGACCAATTTTACAACAGATTCATTACAGACCATTTTCACCATGTTGTTTGGTTCTTACTTTGGGGACTGGGATTATCCAAATGATTTTCTGAGAGCCGCCATTGGTTCACGAACATGCCTGGCCAGCACGTGGGGCAACAGACCTAATTGGTTGTTTCATCACATGGCTCTGGGTGAACATATTGGCTATTCAGTTGCCGTGACTACCAACAATCGAGGGTTATATACGCCAACCTTTTATAGTGAATTTGTGCATACTGCGTTGATGGGTGATCCAACATTGCGCATGCATGTTCATCCACCAATTGAAAACTTGATGGTAAGACAGGCCGGGTTGCATGTGCAGTTGGATTGGCAAGATATCGTAAGTTCCCTGGGCTATTTTGTCTATCGAAAAACAACTACTGACAGCACCTTTCAATTGCTCAATCAGATTCCTATGACGGTTACGACTTATACAGATGCATGTCCGGCGGAGGGTATTATTACATACATGGTACGCAGTATGGAATTGCGCTCCGGTGGCAGTGGCTCTTATTATAATCTGAGTGCCGGTGTGACTGCCTTTATCCTGAATACGCCGTCGACCATTGAAGTGGGGGCAGAAATTTTAATGGCTGATGCGGGACAATCGAATGGATCCATCGCACTCCATCCCCAGGGTGGATGTGAGCCTTACAGTTATAGTTGGGATACGGGTCAGATTTCATCCTACATTACAGGTCTAAGCCCTGGTGAGTATTGTGTTACGATATTTGATTGCCTGGGTTGCACTCAACCCTATTGTGCTACGATCGAAGTCAGCAGTGGTGCTCATTACAAGTTGCCGGGGCTCCTGACCTCCAGCCTTTACCCAAATCCAGCAGGAGATCAGGTGACCATTGATCTTCGATTTAATAGTTATCAGCAGCTCCGATTTGAAATAGAAGATATATACAGCAGACAAGTTGATCATCAAACGCATGCTGGAAATGAAATACAATTCGCCTGGGACATCAGCGCATTGCCTGCAGGCGTTTATCGGATGCTTATCCGCACTACAGAAGGTATTCTGGTACTACCTTTTATAAAAAACTAAAATGATGCTGCGCGGCTTTTGGATGAGCATGAGTATGTCGAACCAAGGTTGGTGAGCCGCAGCACAAGGATGAGCGTGAGTATGTCGAACTATCGTTACTTTTTCGGCAATGGTAAAAGTAACATATCTGGCATGGCATGTCTGCCCCTACGTGTTCCAAATTTATTTTGAACACTTGCGAAACCAAAGAGTTTGAGAAAATGTGCTAATTTGACAGTCCTTAAAATCCTTAGGCTTTTCTCAAAACTCAAGGCATATGGCGTACCCGATTGAAATCATCCTGAATCGTCAATTAGCTGATTGCCTTGCTATACCCGTGTTTATCACAGATACGGTTGGCAACCTCCTGTTCTATAACGAACCCGCGGAGGAGATTCTGGGAAAGCGCTACCAGGATACCGGGGAAATGAAGGTGGGAGAATGGTCGACTATCTTTCTGTCTAAGGATGAGGTTGGTAAACTGCTAGAGCCGGAAGACCTTCCATTGGTCAAGACGCTGTTGAATCAACTGCCTTATTTTAAAACTTTCTGGATTGAAAGCCTGAAAGGGAAGTCCGAAAAAATATCCGTTTCCTCATACCCTATTATCGGCAGGGCCGGCATTTTTGTCGGCGCCGTAGCTATTTTCTGGAGGCCCTCTGACGAATGAAGATTACCTTATGGGGCGTACGTGGATCCATACCCACCTTCAACCCCAGTACGAGAGTGTATGGAGGCAACACCTCTTGCATCGAAGTGGAAGAAGACGGCTGTATCCTGGTGCTGGATGCAGGTAGTGGGATCACCAACCTCAACTTCAGCGATAACCTTGAGTGCAACAGGATCGACATCTTGCTGACGCATCTGCATATTGACCATATCCAGGGCCTTAGTTTTTTCAAACCTTTGTTTGATCCTGACAAGAAAGTGCATATCTGGGGACCGCGCACCCATGCACACAGCCTTATCGCCAGACTGGGTCGTTATTTTTCACCTCCGTTGTCCCCTTTTTATTTTCGCGACCTGACATGTCAACTGGAAGTGCATGAAATAGAAAACAGTTCTTTCGAGATTGGTCCCTTTACCATCCAGTCCGCTTATGTGATTCATCCCGGACCGACAGTTGGATATCGTATTACGTCCCGGAGTGGTGTATTTACTTATATCCCTGATCATGAACCCGCCTTAGGCCGCAGCGGATTAAATCATGATATTCGGTGGTTGTCAGGTAGCGAGTTGGCCTTCGAAGCTGACCTGTTGCTACATGATGCGCAGTATACAGCTGAGGATTACAAGGTGAAGCAAGGATGGGGCCATAGCACGATGGAAGATGCAGTGGCGTATGCCTCCCTCACAAAAGTAAAGCACCTGCTCCTCATGCATCATGATCCCACACATTCAGATGCACAATTGGATGCATGTTATGCGCAGTTAAAGGAAAAAACCTCGTATCCTTTTCCTTTTGAGATGGCTGTAGAGGGAACGGTGATTGAGCTTTAATAGAAAAAGGAAATTTATCGGGGGCGGATATTAGTCAGGGGGGTCGGGGGTGAATTGCATCCACCCCTGACTTATATCCACCCCTATAGTTTGGAGTCTGATCTGTCGGGGGTGTATTGCATCCACCCCCGACCCCCCGACATCCATTATTATTCCGTAATTTGGCTCAGTGATATAAGGACAAGCAAAGCCCACAAACTTTATGTGGAAATGGTTCTTTACTTCATTAATCAGAGATCCTTGTTGTCAGCTCAGCCGGGTGATATGAACGACTAAAGAACCCGAAAGAGATCATGCAGGTCACGCCAAAGCTTTTACGAATTCTCAAATTCCTGGGAAAGGCACTGCTTGGCTTGTTATTAACTTTTGTCATTTTCGTCCTCTTCATCCACATTCCGGCAGTACAAAAAATAATCACCCGTAAACTTGCGGGCTATTTATCTGCAAAAACGGAAGCAACTGTTGACATTCAACGTATCAGATTTTCCTTGCCGGGGAGACTTATTGTCGAAGGTGTTAATGTAAAGGATCCGGCCCATCATGAGATCCTCAGCATTGGTAGCATGGAAGCCAACGCTCATATTTTCGACCTACTGAGAGGCAAGTACATTATAGATCAGATCAGCTTGAAAGATGTGCGTGCTGTCGTCATAGAGCAGGAGCAGGGATTGAATATACAGTTTATCCTGGATGCATTTCAATCGAAGGAAGTGCAGGAATCTTCTTCAAAAGATATAAAGCTTAACTTTAAAAAAGTGATGTTGGAGAACATTGCTTTTACCTATTCGTCTACGATCAGAGAAATGTCAATTGATGCCATACTTGGTGAGTTTTTAAGTGAGGATATTGATTTTAATACCAGCCCATTAATGCTCAAGGCGTCTAAAGTTTCCTTGCAAAATGCATCAGTAAAGGTGCTGTCTCCTGAGCGAGCGCCAGGGTTGATGACCACCGATACCATTATCAGGAAGACATATCTTACGCCAGATTTTGATTTGGATGTAGGTCTTGAAATCGCAGTGCTGGAGATCGGAGATACTGATTTTTCTTTCCACCGCCACCAGAAGGCGACTTCATCAAAGTTTGATGCAAATCACGTTGACATGTCGGAGATTCACATCAGCGCAAAAGATATCCTGATGCGCGAGGATACACTGGCTGCGGCATTGAGTGCACTTTCAGTAAAGATGCCTGGCTTTGAAATATCCGAATCAATGACCATTATCCAAATGAACAAGAATGGCTTCGAACTCTCCGGATTTCAACTGGCCTCAGGCACCAATACGCTAAAGGCGGACCTCAAAGGCTGGTATGATCGGGAAGCAATTGATTTCAAAGATCCCCTCAAGATTGAGATTAAAGCACATGGGCGAATCAAGCCAGATGACATGGCGTATTTTTTCGATGATTCTTTGATGGAATATGTGGCTCATTGGGATACTACGACATTATCCCTCGCAGGTAGTTATAGACATGGAGTAGGTGTCATAGAGACAATGATGCTGAATACTGGAAATAGTCAGGTTGACGTTTCCGGAACAGTGAGTGAAGTACTGGACATAGAAAAACTACAGTGGAAGGACCTGGTGATTCAAGGTTCAATCGGTCCAGATTTTAAAAGAACGATTAGACCCTTTCTTGGAAAAGTACAATTGCCTCCGGATATTAATTTACAAATGAATAGCTCTGGAACACTCAAAGCTATCACATTGGATGGAACAATGAATACAACATGGGGCGATCTACGTATGAAAGGTTTGGTGGCTCCTAAGGGCGATAATTTTGGCATTGACCTTGACCTTGCCGGGCAAGGGGTGAGCCCCGATGCATGGATGGATGTCCCCTGGCTTGGCAGGATTGATCTGACAGCAAGTGCACATGGTACTGTAGGCAGGTATCTTGATGCAGAGATCCATGGATACATCAGCACCATCCGTGTGCTGGATCATCCTATCCGTAAAATCACCTTTCAAAGCAATGTCACAAACGATTCCTTACATACGGATGTGACCATTGATGATCCTGACTACAAGTCTCATCTCATGGCTGCTATTTCGCTAGCAGAACCGATGAGGATCAAAAGTGAAATAGAGATGGCTGAGTTCAATGCAGGCAACTTTTTGAACCTGGACAGTACTTTTTTAATGACCGGAAATTTCAGGACTGACGTCAGCCTGTCCAGCTCAACCATTGAAGGATATATAACTGGTGATAGCGTCAGGATCAATAGCGGATCTGATGCGTATATGCTTGATTCGATGTATTTGGCCGGATTGCTTTCGCCCCTCGCCAGTCGCATCGACTATCGTGCTGATGATGCGATCATCGCGATAGAATCAAATTTTGATCTGTTGGCCTCCCAGGAAATGTTGGAGACCTTGGCAAAGGGAGTTTTGAATTCACCGGATAGCCTGATGACATCCACAGGTACAAGGACGCTCAATATTGACATGCAACTCAACGGGCCCGGCATTTTTCATGCATTGGGCATGGATGTCATTGACTTTGACACACTCCTCGTCAAGGGTGCTATCGATGAGCAAAAACAAACGGCAGAGCTGATGGCTTCTTCCGCCAATTTCACAGGCTATGGTATATCCCTGGATTCATTCTATACACATGCTACAGCGAATGGAGGAGTAGTAACAGCAAGTATGGAAGCCGACAATGTGTTTTATTCGACGACGGATATAGGTCATATCGATCTTGACATGCACACCAATAGAGATACCGTAGTTGCCAGGCTTTTGTTTTCAAGAGATACCAGTGCCTATCTTGATTTTCAAACCAAACTATTACCCAACAGGCAGCGTATACTGATTTATCCCCAAGCTTTGAAGGCCTATGACATGGAGTATCGGTTTGGGTGGCATGCACCGATAATGGTCTCCGACAGCGGGGTTGTGTTTGATCAACTAGTGATCACACAGGATAAGATGCAACTCAGTCTAGATGGTGATCTCAACGCCTTTGATATAGATTTCAGAAACATCGACCTTACCAAACTCAATCAACTATACTTCCATGACTCGACAGTCATCCAAGCAGGTCATCTCAATGGCATGGTTTCTTACATACGTGATCAGCAGCTCAATCTCAAGGCAGATGTGGATAGCCTGATCCTGTATCATTCAGCGCCTATGACGATCACTGCCACAGCGGTCAAAGAGGGTAATGAAGTGCCGTTTAATTTCCTGCTGACGAATACATCCAACCGCGTCAGCGCGGAGGGTAGATACTTTATGGATCAAAGGAAGATCGATGGTGCTGTATTGGTGGATGTACAAGACCTGGCATTATTTTCATTTTTGGTCACCGATGTATTGAGTGAAATGCATGGAAGTATACAAGGTGAAGCAAAGATCAATGGCCCGATTGCTAATCCTGATGTCAAGGGAAAGGTGAGGTTTGTCGATGCCGGGTTTACCACCGCCGAGCCTGCATTGATCTTTAATATTGATGATGATGTCATCTATCTTGATACGACCGGGTTGTCATTTAAAGATTTTACAGTCTATGATGAGGGACATCATCCATTGACGATCAGTGGCCATCTGGATATCACGGATTTACCGGCGTATGCATATGACCTGCAGATCAAGACGGATGCGTATACTCTCATGAATACGCCTGAATCTTCAACACATCAACTCAAAGGCCTCCTCGATATCAGGGCGGATGTAAAGATGAAGGGCAATGATAAAGACACCTATGTTGATGCTACGATCCATATAAATGATATCACTAGTCTCATTTATGTTGTCGAAGATGAAGACATTGGTTTGCTGAATACAGAAGGCATCATCGAATTTGTGGATCCCGGACAATTGCTTGATTCGACAGGACGTACTGAATCAGCGAGTTATTATGATTCATTGGTGGCCACCTTGCCGGATTTCAATCTGACTTCAAATATTCACATCCGAAGCGGGGCTAAGATCAAGATCATCACCAATGAGCAATCTGGAGATTACCTCGAAGCCTCAGGTGTGGCAGACCTTGATCTTATGTATGACCGGACTGGTGTACTTAAACTCAATGGTGAATATATAGTTGACAGAGGTTTGTACCGCGTATCTTTTTACGACCTCGTCAAGAAGAATTTTGAGTTGACCAAAGGATCCTCCATCACCTGGCGGGGAAGTCCTGAGAACGGAGATCTGAGTATCACTGCCGAGAACAGAATTGCCTCGAATTCCATTGGTCTGATCGGAAATGAAGTGGCTGAAAATGAACAAACCATTTATAAGCATTCGCTGGAGTATATCCTAGGCATACATATCAATGGCACAATCGAAAGGCCTATCGTTTCTTTTTCACTGGATCTTCCCAAGGAGGATAGGGCCAGCTTTCCTGTCTTGGCGAGCAAGCTGGACCGCATGAAACTTCCTGAGTTCCAGTCCGAACTTAATAAGCAGGTGTTTGGTCTCCTGGTCCTGGGTGGGTTCCTGCCTGAGACCAGTGGTGCTGATGTCGACCAGGGTCTGATCGCCACGACCGCTCTGTCGAATAGTGTCAATGGTTTGCTGGCCAGCCAGCTAAACCGTTTTGCAGGTCAGTATATTAAAGGGGTGAACATAGATGTTGGACTTCAATCGTATAGTGATTATTCAGCACCGGGAGGGAAGACAAAGACCTCGTTAGATTTCAAAGTTTCCAAAAGTATCCTCAATGAGCGATTGTCCTTTGAGATCGGTGGTGATTTTGATATCAACTCGGATCAATCCGGAGGTAATACCGGCGATAATTACAGGGGAGATTTAGCCATCATTTATGACCTCACCGGTAATGGCGATAAGGTTATCAAGCTATTTAACAATGAAACCTATGATATCGTCTACCAAGAAATTCGGAATACCGGTATTTCCTTAATCTTCATCCGGGATTTCAACAAAGGCGAGAAAAGAAAGCGAAAGGAAAAATGATCAGATCAACTTCATATCTCTTGGTAGTAGGGGGCATCCTGACATTGACAGGGTGTACGGGGATGAGGTATGTCTCATCAGCAGATCCTCTTTTTACGGGCAACGAGATCGAATTTGAAATCAAAAGTAAGGTTAACAGGGAATTATCCCCTGCAGTCCAAAGTGTATTGAAACCTGCACCCAATAACAAGACCCTTTGGATGCGACCTGCATTGGCACGCTATAATATGCTTTCAGATACTGCAAAGACTAAGAAATTCTGGAAAAATAAAATTGCTCCCCCTGTACTGCTTTCGCAAACCAATCCGGTGCAGGTCTCCGCGGCGATTCATAACAGGCTGTTTCATGCCGGATATTTTAACAACACCATCCTTACTGATACTATTTTTTCAGGGCTTCGTAAAGTAAAATACAAGTACACCATTACCATCCAAGAACCTTATCGAATAGCTGCCGTTAATTTTCCGAAACCGCAGAATGAGCTGACGCAAAAGATTAGCGACTTGCAAGGGGAGTCCTTGCTGAAGACAGATGATATCTATTCGCTCGAAACGGTAAAGAATGAGCGCATCAGGATTGACTATGAACTGAAAGAACAGGGATATATTTATTTCAGTCCAGATTTTATCCTCGTCAAAGCCGACTCCGTGTCCGGCTATCATCAGCTCCATACACAGATTACCGTAAAACCGGAAACACCACCGGAATCAAGAAAGGCCTATACGATCCGGAATGTCTATATCCATGATGATAATGGACAGGATAGTCATCTGACAGATACCATTCATCGGGATAGCTATTTTCTGATTTCACAAACCAATTCGCTCAGCTTTGACGCGCTCCTGCAAGGCGTCTTTCTCAAGCCGGGCGATCTCTATGCACGATCCAATGCATTGCACACGATCCGTTATCTCAATGAGTTACCTATCTTCAGAAACGCCAATCTCAAATTTTTACCGGATGAGGAGACGGATCAACTGGACGTTATGCTTTACTTGTCGCAGCGAAAGCGATTTGCCTATACCGCTGACTTCAATACAGTATTCCGGTCTACTAATTATTTCGGCCCCGGGATCATCTTCAGTTATACAGATCGTAATGCCAACAAAGGGTCGGAGCTGCTGAAAATAAACCTGCGTGGATCATTTGAAATGCAGATCATAGAGGGTGATTTCAATCCTGCATACCAGCTGGGACTTGATATCAACTACCTGATGCCGAAATTCTATCCGAAGTTTATATTTAATGCTACTACTAAAAACCTGCCGCAGACCAGCATAGCTGCAGGATATAATCTCTTCAACAGGCTTGACCTGTACCGGTTAAATTCCATTTATGGCAACTTTGGGTACCGCTGGAGTAAGACAGACCGGATGCATCATTCCTTCAATCCACTTGAAGTGACGTTTACGAAGTTGCCGGAGGATTCGAAATCCCAAGATTTCACAGATTTCCTCGAAGAGAATCCGGGAGTAAAGCGAAGCTTTGATGAGCAGTTTATTTTAGGTGCCGGATATGATTTCACCTATGATCCTGCCGGAGGACGCCGTAATGATTTTTATTTCCGGGGTGGCATTGACGCCGCGGGCAATGTCCTGAATGGCTTGTATGCAGCTACAAATGCAACGAAGGATTCGTTGGGCAGATATTCTTTCCTGGGCGTGCCGTTTTCGCAATACATACTTACACGTATAGATCTGCGCTATAGCTTTGTGTTCAATCAGGAATCAAGCCTGGTCACGCGTTTTAGCACAGGGGTTGGCATTCCGTTGGGCAATTCGCAGTCCCTTCCGTATATCAAACAATTTTATGTTGGGGGTACCAATAGTCTGCGCTCCTTTGTCGCCAGGTCGTTAGGTCCGGGCAGTGAAGTGCCGCCGGAGGGGTATAATGATCTGACGGGAGATATCCGTATAGAAGGTAACCTTGAGTACAGGTTTAAGTTGTCCGGCAACCTCAAAGGCGCATTGTTTATGGATGCCGGGAATGTCTGGCTTTTCAATGAAGACCCGTCACGACCGGATGCTAACTTCCGGTTCAATACATTCCTGGAGGAGGTAGCGATCAGTGGCGGCTGGGGCTTGCGATGGGATTTTGATTTTATTGTGGTGCGGGTTGACTTTGCCTACACCCTGCGGACTCCATACCTGGCGCAGGGAGAGCTCTGGATAGATGAATTTAATTTCTGGAGGCCTGCTATTAATATCGCTGTAGGATATCCTTTTTAAAATTTTATGTACTTCGAAATGGCCTGGTCAGGCTCTTGCAGGAGCGCTGCAGAGAGCGGAGCCGAACTGTTTGCTCATGCAGCCAAGAAAATTCAATAGGGTATCTCTATTTGAATTCTAGTGGGGATTCATGTAGTTGCATATTGGCTATTCCTTTTGCGTCGATCCATGTCTCATTTTGCCCCCAACCCCCCGGACGAGGCTCCAGTATGATTTTGAAATACCCGGTATATTGGATATTGGTTACTTCCATAAGGAAGCATCTGTCTCCGGACATTCCTTCTTACTTTTCCTTGGTTATTCGATATTGGTTATTCCTATAAAGCAGCATCTGTATCCGGAAAGCCCTTTGCCACGTTTTGCCCCCAACCTCCCGAACGGGGGTCTAGTATGATTATAAGGTACCTTACTAATGGCTATTTGTTATTTCCATGTGAGAACAACTGTCTTGACATTCCTCCTAACTTTTCCTTTGGTAGTGGTTATTCCCTATTTGTAAACAGTAAAAACTGTCTCTCTGCGCTGTTTTGCATTTTATAGTTTGGCAAGGTAACCGACTGTAAGATAGTTCATCAGTAATTGTTTTAGAATTTTTATGATTAGGTATAGTGCTTGAAAAGCTTTACGTGAAAGGCAGTGGTATACAAATAAAGTTGATTAGGGTGCTATAAAGTTTGCTTTAAATTTTCTTTTTAATTTATACAAAACAAAAATATTTCAATCAAATTCATATTTAACGGAATTGTATATTAGTGAAACATGGCAAAACGTATTTGTTGTTTTATTCGCACTTCTATTCTTCTGGGGCATTCAGCCAAACCAAAGACGTGGTTGACATCGCTATTGGATCAGTAGATCACACAACGCTTGAAGCTGCTGTTAAAGCTGTAGTTTTAGTTACCACATTAAAGGGAGCAGGGCCGTTTACCATATTTGCTCCTACGAATGCAGCTTTTGATAAGTTGCCAGCTGGAACCATAACAAATTTAGTAAAGCCCGAAAACAAAGCTCAGTTGACTAAGATTTTAATCTACCATGTGGTAAACAGAAATTTGGATGCCTATGCCGTGGTAGCCGCTATCAAAAAAGGAAAGGGAAAAGCTGTTTGAATAACGCTTAGTGGTGGAAAATTGACTGGATCTTTAGAAGAAGATAAGGATAAATTGACTGGTGAGTCTGGCAATTCGGTTTAGGTAGTTGTTGCTGATTTAAAAGGCAGTAATGGTCTGGTACACGTAATTGATGGAGTTGTTCTTCCAAAGCAAGAACATTCTACTCACGATGAAAAGCACTTTGAAGAAATTCAAGGAGCTTTTACAGGTCTTCATTTTGGTAAAAACCTACAGATGAGGCAGCCTAAGGATATAGATAACTGCAAAGGCAGCAGCTAATCGGGTAGGCAGGCCCCGCCAGTTCCCGATAGCTATCAGGACAAACGAGGAATCCAGAGTGGGTGGGTGAGTCTGGAGGTGATATTATCGGGTTAAGCACTATGACACAATTATTCCAAGATATTTTCTGAGCACATGCAGGATCAAACGCATCAGCCAGACGAATCATGTTTTTCCGCTTCCGGTCCGGTTTCTTCTCCACCGCATGGGTCTCCCCAAACCACCCTTCGACTCCCTCAGGGCAAGCCTTGCGACTTTCTCATACTTCGGGCCGTAACGCCTGCGTATAACCAGCTTTCACTCTCTGGGAATTCTTTCTTTAAAGAACTATATTTACCATTCAAGGCAAACATAAGGTATTGGCGAATATGGCGGGTGACGTGCATCCCGATAGCTATCGGGAGAGTTTTGGGCATCTATTGAACAGTTGTGGTAGGTTGAACATTTTTGCTTCAAAACCGCCACATCGCCAATCACCAAAAAGGTATGGCAAGATTAAAACAACATAAGGGTCAAAGAAAGGGCCTACCAAGCAGTGTGACAAAAAAAAATGGTATCATTGTATAAGAAAAGTGGAGACCAGAACCCACTAAAGAAACGGGGCGAAACCGAAAAGCCATAGGAGTAGGAAAAAAATAATAAATAAAATGTTTAGCAAATTTAACTTAACGGACAAGTTGCTTTTAATAGCTGCAATACTTTCGCTTTTTTTTTCTGAGATTTTATTTTTTAATGGTCACGAAGAGCAAGCGATTTTTATTGGACTTTGGGTCCCCTCAATACTGTGTTTTGGAATATATTTACATTTAGTAAAAAGCAATAAAAAATGATTGATTTTATACCATATTTTGCTGGATTAATTACCTTGTTGTTTGGTTTTGGATTTTCCTATGCTTTATGGACTATTGGTAAAAATGACACAGAAAAATAATTTATAACCCGCCTATAATCAAGTAGGCAGCGCCCCAGTTGATATTAACGAGTTGCGCCTCTCATGCTTCGACTGGTTCTACTTGCTATGCGCATATGCTTGGGTTACACTTCGATTGCTTCACGCATATCCAAGTTCGTCCGCTCTGTGCAGCGCAGCTCACCAACCGTCCGCTCTGCACAAACACCAGCGCGGGTAAGCGAACTACGCTCCTTCCCTTCAAGAGAATCATCCCCCAGATGATTTTGTTTCGGTCTTGTACCATGCGTTTTATTTATTTTGTTATTTTGGAATACTGATCCAGCAATGATCCATACCCGCGCCAGACCCTATTTGCTTTGAGGCTATAGAGGAAGTGCAACATCAAGCTGAATGGAAATAAGTAACTTTGACAATTCAAAAATTGGGAAACCCAAAAGGAAAGGCGTAAGCGCAAAACAAAAATAAATATCACCATTATGAAGTTTTTTATACAAAAATTTAGATGGGTAATGCTTCTATCAGGCGTACTCACATGCACCATGTTTTTAGGATTGATTTCTCCTCAATTTCAAATGATGTCAAATTTCGGCACATCCATGGAAGGGCATTTAGCGGAGATGATTGTCCGCAGCTGGTCATCTTTAATTGGTTTAATGGGCATAATGCTTATCTACGGTGCATTGGTCCCAACCGTAAGACAATACTCATTGGTGATTGCAGGCACTAGTAAAATTCTATTCGTTCTCCTCGTGCTTTTGTATGGGCAATCCTATCTCGAATTTGGTATCGGAACTGCTATTATAGCTGATTCATTCATGATTATTTTATTTGCTGTTTATCTTATTTGCTCACCATCATCAAAGCCTGCATAATCCAATCCGCAAGACCCTGCACAACCATTTATTTCTACTTTAGGAGCAATGGCGATTTTGAACCAAAGTCTGGTATTAATTGTCCTCATTGAGTATCGAATGCTCATATGCTGCGATAGTAGCAATGAAAATGAAATTCTAAATTTGGACCTAAGAGCCCCGCAGACTCTCCCAAACTTTGTCAGCCAGCCTTCGAGCATCCTTAAGTTTTTTTCCATAATTTATTTAGTTTTAGTATGATGAAATAGTGAACGTTCTTTTCCCGAGATCAACTATAAAACATATTACCGGACTAAAGTGCTTATTCTTGTAACCCACAACTGAAATTTAATAAACAACCTACTTATGAAAAAGATAATAATGATTTTCCTGGCCGCATTTTCGATCGTGAATTTAGCTGCAGGACAAGCAGAGGATCCAAAAGATGCAAAGCTGAAGGCACACATCCTGGAGCTGGATATAGCTGCATGGAATGCGTGGAAGAATAAGGATGTGGAAACGTTTCGAACTGGGTCCAGAGAATCATTCTTGTCGATTGGCGCTGAGGGCATCAGCACCAAGACTGACATAATCGAGATTGTTTTTGTGGACTGTAACTTAAGGAGCTTTGAACTAAGTGATGTCGGGTTTATGAAACTCAACAAGAAGGCAGTGCTCCTGACGTATATAGCTACCCAGGAGGCTGAATGTGAGGGCTCTGCGCTTTCACCTCGCGTGCTCGCTACCGTCACGTATGTCAAGGAGGGCGGAAAATGGATGGAGGCAATTTATATGGAAACGGCGATTGAGTGAGCTTGTGATTTCAGGAGGAGTTGATGAGTTTATGTGTTGATGGCTTATGGGCTTATTAGCTTATGGGCTTAGGTGTTGATGTGTTGATGTGTTTATGTGTTTATGTGTTTATGGGCTTATTAGCTTATGGGCTTATGTGTTTATGTGTTGATATGTTGATGTGTTGAGGTCTTATGGGCTTATTAGCTTATTTGCTTATGTGTTTATATCTTGATGTGTTTGTATATTGAACAGTTGATTTCAGATTTTTCTGTGTGCTTTGAGTATTACGGATTACCTGCTTAAAGGGCACGATTTACGATCATTAATCCGTGAAATTCGTGTCATCCGATTAATCCGTGATTCAGACAAAAGGTATCTGTGATCTATTATCATGATCTAGTGATCTAGTGATTTGACGTCTGCGAGTCTGGCATCTCCCACAGAATTCCACTATAACGGCAGGTAGCGCCTGCATCACCTTCGATCGCGCCATGCGTCTTATGTCTGCGAGTCTGCAGTCTCAAGCACTATTTATAAAATGCCCTGATCCCCTCCACCACTTCCTCCACGCGGCTAAACCCATAATATAGTGGCAAGCTCAGACAAGTCCGGGCTATGGATTCAGTAACCGGAAAAGCCCCCGATGTAAAATTCAAAAACCGATAAGCCTCCTGTAAGTGAGGCGGAATAGGGTAGTGGACCAACGTCGAAATCTGATGTTTGATCAGATGATCAGCAAGCGCATCCCTTTCTTTAGACCTGATCACAAACAAATGGTACGTATGGTTTTGATCAACGACAGGTAGTGTTATCTCTGCAATATCTTTCAATCCATCCTGATAGGCCGCAGCGATTTGTTTTCTTTCAGCGATCCATTGATCAAGTTTTTGGAGTTTGATTCTTAGGAATGCAGCCTGTAATTCATCAAGCCTCGAATTCAACCCGATCTCATGGCTGATATAGCGACGGGCAGAGCCATAATTTCTTAAAGATCTGACGCTGGCCATGAGCAAGGCATCATCACTTGTGACTATACCTCCATCACCAAGGGCACCCAGATTTTTAGTTGGATAAAAACTAGCCGCATTGATGTGGCCCCACGAACCGGTCTTCTTTCCATCAACGGATGCGCCAACGGCTTGTGCATTGTCTTCTATGACGAAAAGACCATGCTCCGCTGCGAGTTTCATTATTTCGTACATGGTGCAAGGAAGTCCATAGAGGTGAACCGGAAGAATAGCTTTTGTACGCGTGTTTATTTTAGGCCGAATATTTTCAGTAGTGATGTTCATCGTGTCAGCATCCGGCTCTGCAGGCACAGGTACTGCACCGACAAGATGAATGGCATTCCAGCTAGCGATATACGTATTGGCGGGGACGATCACTTCATCTCCATGGCCGATGTTCAAAGCCTTCAAGGCAAGGATCATGGCATCGAGGCCACTATTGACACCTGCTGCGTAGGCGCATGATTGATAGGTACTGAATTCTTTTTCAAACGCTGCTACCTGATCACCAAGAATGAGCATATCTCCGGAAAGGAAATTTGCAAAAGCACGCTTGAGTTCATGGCTGATGTCATCATGCATGAGCCGGTGATCAAAGAAAGGTATAGGCTTCATGATGTATGACTGTCGCGGATGATATAGGGAGGCCGCTGTTTTACTTCTTCATATATCCTCCAGAGGTATTCAGATACGACGCCAATGCATAGCATCAGGATGCCGTTGAACATCGTCATCAGCACTACAATGGTGGTCCAGCCTTGAATCGGAAAACCAAACAAGGTGTTATTTGAAAACAACTTAGCAGCGATGATGAGGAGGATGGCTAAGAGAGACAGACAAAAGATAAACAGCCCGAGCCAGGTGATCATTCGAAGCGGGAAAATCGAAGAAGCGAAAAAGGTATTTAAAGCAAGATTGATTTTTTTGCGCAATGTCCATCTCGATCTACCCGCGCGCTGTGGTCGTTGATAAGGTACAAAGACAGTGCCATACCCGAGCTTCAATAATTCAATGACCGGCGTTGTGTTTCGTTTACTGATTCGGGTGTTGAGGATATCGATGACCTCCCGATCTATCAGGTATCCATCAGAACCACCTGGAGGAAAAGTGACCTCCGAAAACCGGTTCATAAACGAATAGTAGGTGTTGGAGAAAAAATCATTCATCCTGCCATCATTTCTTTCCTCTCTGTAGCCGAGGATGATTTTATGACCTTTCTCCCAGAGCCTGTACATGTCGACGATATGAGCTATAGGTCGCTGCCCATCATCGGGCATCGGACATGCGCATTGTCCTGTGCACATGTCGAGGCCTGCAAACTGTGCCATAGGGCTGGTGTAATTTCTGGACAGTCTGTAGGCAGAAATATTTTCCATACGCTGTGCAAGTATGCGAGCTATCGCAAACGACTGATCGGTAGATCCATCGTCAATGATGACGATCTCATGTGGTATCCCGGCAGCAGTTAGGGACATATCCATTTCAGTGACCGCTTTTTCAAGCCGTTTTTCACTCTGGTAAGCGAGAAAGATGATGCTGAGTTTACCGTGATTCATATTGTTGCTGTAAGATGGTAAACTGATGCCAATCCCGGATGTAATCTGCTTCATTGTACGGGGTGTTGCAGATGACTAATTGTACAGCGTCCACGCTGTACTTCATCTCATGCCAGCAAAGCGTTGGCAGGTATAAGCCTTCTGATGCGTTGGTTAACATAAAGGTTGTATCATGTCCTCCGATGGTCATCGTTCTCACCTCGATGACTCCTTTGATAGCGATCAATACCATCTCTGTCTCGTGATGGGCATGACGTCCCCGTGTCACGCCCATGGGGGTGTCCATGGTGTAAAACACACGCTTGATGTCAAAAGGTAGTATGTCCTGCTGCACGATGTGAAGATGACCCTCCGCTTTATTGCCTTTAGCCGGAAATGATATTAGGTAGGCTTCTTTCATTTGAGCTTGAAGAGGATGACCTGGTTGGCAATAGATCCATCTATCTGATTTCCGTCTTGGGCGTACAGAAAAGTTTTCGTATTCATATTGTATGCCGCCACCGGCGTATAGTGTTTGATGACGTAGCTGAAGGATGCACTATAAAGATTATCATTCGATTTTTCAGTCATGCCCCAACTATACATAAAGAAGTTATACAGCACAAAGGTGGGCTGTTTCTGCTCAAGATCGCTCATAGCCTCACTGATAAAAGTCTTTGATTTTTCGTCGTGCTTCGAAATCATCGACATGAAGATATGTCTTGATGGGGCCACCTTGTCAGCATAGAGGTATGCCTGCGGCTCTGAACCGAAGACCATAAAGGTTTCATCTTCTTTCATTAGACTACCGGCATAGGTTGATAGTTTACGGATGGGTCCGAACGGATTATTCTTATACAATTTGTCGACTTCATCAGACGAAGGTTTGCCGAAATAGTAATCCCGGTGTACAACCATTTCCCCCGCCATCAGGACCATGACCAATGCCGCAGAAAGCAAGCCGAGGCGTGGTTTTAGTTGTTCTATCTGATACAATGCAGCTGCGGTCATCAAGGCCATTGGTGGAAAGATCAACAGCCAGTACTGGCCATAAAATCTGAAACCAGGGATCACCGTGAGTAACGCAATCAGGAAATAGGTAAGCAACCAGTTGAATGGTCTTTTCTTTATCCAGATCAGATTGACGAATAGCGCAAGAACAGACGCGATAAAGAGAGAGAACTGAAAGAGGCTAATGTTTTTACTGAAATAGTGCAGATAGATTTTGCCTTCTTCAGGAGTGACTATGGAAGCATACTTTGCAGGATAGGTTGTCAACCAATACATCGCTTCACTAAAGGCTCCGTTGATGGCAAACACGATGGCCAGCAAAGTCACAGGGATGAGCACTCCAGCTGCAAACTGAATGCATTGCATAAGCCATGGCTTCTGCTGTCGCGCGAGGATAAAGCAAAGTAAAAAAACAGGGGAGAAGAGTATCGCGGTTTGTTTCGTCAGGATGGCCGTAGCAAACGTGGTCCCTGCAAGTAATACGTAGAGAAATCCTTTCCGGTCGTTGCTTTTATGCACCAGGTAAAGGGACACCAACACCAGTGTATTGATCAGATGTTCGGCTACCATCGCAAATCCAAATGCAAAAGGATTGAGACTCAAGAGGGAAAAGAAGGCCGCAGCCACCAGTGCAAAATGTTTGGAAATATACTTGCGCAGAATAAGAAATACCAACAAACTGCTACAAAGATTGAGCAGGAGGCCAAAGAAGCGCAACCCTAAATCAGTGAAGCCAAACAAACTGCCACCCAGTCCATAAAGATAAAAGAGCATCGGGGGCTTCATCTCATAAAAGTCAAGATAGGGCGTTTGACCTTTAGCGGCTAAGCTGCCGAGGTAACCATAGGTGCCTTCATCCCGGCTCATCGGATTGCCTGCAAGGACGATTCTGCTAATCGAGGTGATGAAGATGAAAACCAGCGCGAGGATGGACAAGAGACCCTGCATTGACTTTTGGTTTTCAGGAGAGGAAACTAAAGCTTGATCAGGTTTGCTTTTTCCTTTGTTTTTTGGTTTTCCGCTCATTCACCTCCTTAATTTTCCAGGTTTAATATGTAAATATATTAAAAATCCTAATGTGTTGAGTGAAAACGCTATTTTTACAGACGCTAACGGATCAGCATCTATGCACGACCTCATCATCAATTTTACGCCTACAGGTATGGTGCCTACCAAGGCCATGAACCCTTCAGTGCCTATCAGCGCCATCGAAATCATCGAAGAGGTGCATCAGGCGTATGAAGAAGGTATAACATTGGTGCATCTTCATGCCAGAGATGAAAACGGAGAGCCCACGTATAAAAAGGATATTTACGAAAGTATCATCAATGGCATCCGTGACCATTGCCGCGATCTGGTGATCTGTCTTTCGCTCAGTGGCCGTAATTTTAATGAATTCGAAAAACGCAGTGCGCCGATTGAACTCATGCCGGACATGGGATCACTTACGCTCAGCTCTTTAAATTTTTCCAACCAGGCCAGCGTTAATGCACCCGATATGGTCATGCGCCTCGCAGCGAAAATGAATGAATACGGCGTCCATCCCGAACTCGAGATTTTTGACCTGGGTATGATCCATTACGGTAAATATCTGATTCAGAAAAAACTGCTTCACCCACCCTATTATTTCAATATCATCTTTGGCAACATCGCGGGCATGCAAACCCAATTCAATGCGATGGGGGCAGCCCTTACTGAATTGCCTGAAAATGCCTACTGGGCTTTTGGGGGTATTGGCGGACAACAATTGCAGGCTAATACGGCAGCTATAGCTATGGGCGGAGGAGTAAGAGTCGGGTTGGAAGACAATTTATATTTTGACCGAAATAAAAGCTTGCTAACCACTAATATCTCCCTGATCCGTCGTATAAAAGTACTCGCGGATATTTTTGAAAGGAAAATAATGACCCCTACCCATTTTGGCAAGCTAGGCTTTTACAACAGTAAGCGTGTGCGATGATGACCGAGCAGCTATTCTTATTGGGAAAGAGCACCTATGCCCTCAGCATCATCCTGGATATGTTACCTGGTGAGTTTGATCGCGTTGGATTGATCTCCAACATACCTGACGAGGACAATACGTCACTCGCCTTTCCATGTCTCGTCCCACACATCCGATTGCGCGAGTATACCGAAGATCAGATGATGGACTGGCAATCACCTTCGTTTATCATCGCTTCGATAGGCAAATCAAGAAGACTGATTGCGGAACATTTTATCAACACCTATTCCATTCCGGAAGACAGGTTTATTCCGCTGATCCATACATCATCCGTAATCGCTAATGGATTTGTGGCGGGCATTGGCCTTCATATCAGCCCGCTTTCTGTCATTGCACCCTATTGCACTGTCGGTCGTTTCGTCGTGATCAACAGGCATGTGAATGTAGGACATCACACCGTTTTACATGATTATGTGACGATCAATCCGGGTGTAACTATTTCAGGGATATGTGATATCGGAGTGCGCACCACTATAGGCGCAGGAGCCACGCTGCTGGAAAAAGTAAAAATCGGCCGTGATACGATCATCGGTGCCGGTTCCGTAGTGACCAAAGACATTCCCGATGGCGTGATTGCCTATGGCAGTCCGGCCAAAATCATCAGAGACAATAACTTTTTAACAGAATGAATATCAGCTCCTACATCAGAAACCTGTTCAGTCCATGAGTAAAATAATCAAAGTATATAACCAATTCCGATGGACAGACCTTGGTCGGCCCACCCGGGAGGAACTGGAAACGCTTACCAAAGCCCATAGCATTGATCTTCATTTATTAGAGGACATTCTGGAGTATGGTCACTTGCCTAAAATTGAAAAGGTCAAAGATTATACGTTTATCATCCTGCGGGCGTATGCACCAAATGCCAAAGAGAATATTACAGCAGTGGGTGCCCTGACCAATAAGATCGCTTTTTTTATCAATGAAACAGATATCGTGACGGTACATCGTGCTGATTTTGAATTTCTTAAAAACCTTACAGACGATTATGCCACAAGTGAAGCCCTGATGATGGACCTCATCAATGAAATCCTGCTGACATACGAGAAGCCAATTGAACAGCAAGCTGACAAAATGGATGAATTTGAAAGGGCTATCTTCTTGAAAGGAGGGCAATATATCTCTATTGAATCCCTATACTACCAGAAGTCAAAGGCGCGGATATCAAAGAAAGTATTGCAACTGTCCCAGACGGTGCTGAACCAGATCACCGTGAAGCCTGAATTAAGTTCTTTATTGCAGGACACAAAGGAAACTATATTGAGTTACCTGCTGCAATATGATGAAGTCATCGAGGATGCCAATACGATCCTCCATTCCTATATGTCTGTCACGGCACAGCGGAGCAATGATGCCGTGAAACTGCTGACCATATTTTCAGCCTTCTTCCTCCCCCTTACCTTCATCGCCGGGATCTATGGGATGAACTTCGATTATATGCCTGAGCTGCGGTGGGAGTATGGATATTTTATTACCCTCGGTGTCATGGTGCTCATCTCGGTCATCATCCTTTCCTGGTTTAAGCGAAAGAAGATTATATGATGGTGGTCTAATATTTTCCCTGATCTTTTCGAATAGCAATTGATCAAGTTGATTCTTATTGGTCCCTGACGTTTTCGAGGGGAAATGATCAAGTTGATTCTTATTGGTCCCTGAGCTTGTCGAAGGGCATGATGAGGTTGATTCATCTCGTCCCTGAGCCTGTCGAAGAGAATGATGAGGTTGATTCTTATTGGTCCCTGAGCCTGTCGAAGGGCATGATGAGGTTGATTCCTCTGGTCCCTGAGCCTGTCGAAGGGCATAGCGAAGATTCTTTACGCCGCCCCTTCGCTTCGCGAAGGATGCGGCGGGGAGGGGGGTCGCCTCCTTTCCCCTTCGACAAGATCAGGGACCGGGAAGCGAATCTAGTCTCTTCGACAATTAGAGATTCCCGGGAAGCGAATTTGGTCTCTTCGACAATTAGAGATGCCCGGGAATCGAATCTTGTCTCTTCGGCAATGCAATTTAGTCCCTGAAGTTTTCGAGGGGAAATGATCAAGTTGATTCTTATTGGTCCCTGAGCCTGTCGAAGGGCATAGCGAAGATTCTTTACGCCGCCCCTTCGCTTCGCGAAGAGGGCGGCGGGGAGGGGGGTCGCCTCCTTTCCCCTTCGACAAGCTCAGGGACCGGGAAGCGAATTTAGTCTCCTCGACAATTTGAGATGCCCGGGAAGCGAATTTGGTCTCTTCGACAATCTTAAATGACCGGGAAGCGAATTTAGTCTCTTCGACAATCTTAAATGACCGGGAAGCGAATCTAGTCTCCTCGACAATCTTTATTGCCCGGGAAGCGAATCTAGTCTCCTCGACAAGCTCAGGGACCAGAGCCTCCTTTTTTAGGTTAAGAATGCCTTATTCTAAGTTGTATATTGGTGCTTTTCTTTTTTGATACGATTGATAATCCATCACCTACCGCTGCCACGTATGCACTTACGCTCATTGCTCCTCACCTCCTTATTTGCCATTCTCCTTCACACTAGTTCAGCCCATGGCCAGTGTTGCACCTATACCCTCATGATGCAGGACAGTTATGGTGACGGATGGAACGGAGGTTATCTGGAGATATTAAGAAACGATACCTCGCTTGGCAATTTCTGGGGATTCGGGTTTGGTAGTGCTGCTAACTTTGACGTCTGTGATGGTGATAGCCTGCGATTTGTCTATACACCTGGAATGTATGAGAATGAAAATACCTACTCCCTCTACAGCCCCGGATGGAACCTCCTCCTTGAAGGCGGGCCGGACCCTGCCATCGGTGAAGTCCATACTATTGAAACACATTGTGATACCATCTACCTGCCCGGAAATCATCCTTGCACTGCTGTACCCATCGATACGGTTGATTGTATAGTAGGAGACAATACTATTTACACCGGATCAGGTTTAGGCGCCTATTGTGCTGAATACGCTGGTGGAGATATTTGGTTTGTCATGCAGGTTCCTCCATCAGGTAATCTCAGTATACAGACCGACACAGGCACCATCATGGACACTGGTCTTGCTGTATGGACAGGTGATGGCTGTACAGATATCCGTCAACTGGTGTGCGATGATGACGCAGGTAATGATGGGTATTCATACCTCACCTTCTATGAGCTTGATCCTACTAAATATCTTTACATCCAGGTCTTCGGATACGCTGCTGCAAGTGGTACGTTTCAGCTATGTGTCAAAGATCTTGGTTTCGTCAGGCTGGATAGTTCCGAGTTACCTATTATATCGATTAATACCAACGGACAGGAAATCGTGAATGATCCGAAGATTGATGCACTGATGCAGATCAGGTATAATGGTCCTGGTACCATCACGCATGTCACCGATAGTCCCAATGTATACGATGGCCACATCGGCATTGAAATCAGGGGCGCTTCTTCGGCTGGTTATCCGCAAAGACCGTATGGCCTGGAGACCCGCGATGCAGCCGGACAGGATAAGGATGTTTCGTTGCTTGGAATGCCGGAAGAAGCCGATTGGGTACTGATCTCCAACTTCAATGACAGGTCTCTGATTCGCAATACACTAAGTCATAAACTTTTCACGACGATGGGTCAGTATAGTCCTCGTATGCAATTGTGTGAAGTGCTGCTGGACAGTGTGTATAAAGGAATTTATTTGTTTGGGGAAAAAATCAAACGAGATAAAAACAGGGTCAATATCGCCAACCTCAAACCTGAAGATATCGAAGGAGATAATCTCACTGGAGGTTATATCCTTCAGCAAAACTATTGGGATCCGTCCACCAGTTTTCAATCCAATTATTCCCCGATCGATCATCCTGAATTTGATATTCACTTTGTATATGAGTTTCCAAAACCGGAGGACATCACCGAAGTACAGAAAACGTATATCGCTTCTTTTGTCGACAGCCTCGAGACTGCCTTGTATAGTGCAGATTTTGCGGATCCGACGATCGGGTATAGAAAATACCTCGATGAAAAATCCTTTATCGATTATTTCCTGCTCAATGAACTCGCACGTAATAACGACGGCTTTAAAAAAAGCGTTTTCTTTCACAAAGACAGATTTTCAAAAGGGGGCAAGATGAAAGCCGGGCCAGTCTGGGATGTTGACTGGGCCTGGAAAAATATGTGGGGTTGTGACATCTTCAGTGCGATTGATGGTTCGGGATGGGCGCACCATATCAACGATTGTCCTACCGACAATTATTCCTGTGGCTGGTATGTCCGTTTGTTTCAGGACAGTACATTTCTCGATGAGTTAAAGTGCACCTATGACACCTATCGGGAGACTATCTTCGATACCGGCTATATCTTCAGCTACATCGATAGCATGGGATTAGCTGTAGCTCATGCTCAGGAAAGACATTTTAAAAAATGGCCTATCCTCGGTATCAGCGGCCCTGCTCCTGAAGTGAATGCTATTGCTACAACCTATGCAGCGGAACTGGATACCTTAAAGTCATGGATCAACCTGCGCCTCCATTGGCTGGATGCAAATATGCCCGGATTGTGTTCGCCATCCACTGGCGTTTTTGATCCGATGACGCAACAAGTATGGGTTGATTTTTATCCTACGCCTGCGACGGTGACTGTTCATTTTGAAGGAAAGGTTTCAGGAGCACTCCCAGCACGATTTATTGTCTATGACGCGACAGGACGTATGGTCAACGAGACGCTCTGGCATACTGGAAATATTTCCTTTGATTATGATCTGCCTGCAAATGGGGTCTATTATTTTTCGATCACCAATGCAACGGGCCAGTCGCAGACTGGTAAATTGATTCGGTTGTAGCAGGATGGCAAGGCCATTGTTGGAGTTTGCTCCAACAATTGAAAAGCAGGTACATTAGACACAGGACCGGTAGGCACAGATGTTGCAGGAGCAAACTCCTGCAACGGCCGCTGGGCGAGGGCCACTCGCCAGGGGCCACTCAGCAGGGGCCATTAGCCAGGAGCCACTCAGCAGGGGCCATTAGCCAGGGGCCACTCAGCAGGGCCACTCACCAAGGGCCACTCAGCAGGGGCCATTGTTGGAGTTTGCTCCAACAATCGATAAGCAGGTACATTAGACACAGAAGCGTATTTTTTACAACACATCACTACATATGCATATAGGTCAATCATATCGGCTACTGGAATTTCTCATCTGGACACGCAGAAACATTTATTGGCTTTTTTTCCTTGGAGCCATAGCTACTGTTCTCTACCGGTTATGACCACCAGGAGAAAAGTGAGCGGATCAAAAATTTTCCATACCCACGGAAATTTGCAACCATCAACTCTCTGTTTGTTAAGTTATTTTGCATCCTGTTGCCCTTCAGTTATCATTCGTACCCCATCGGGGCAAAACACTTGTTGTTAAAATCGACAGATTATAATTTGATAATTGATACTTTTGTAAGCAGATAAACAGTCATGAAACTTCACATCCGAAACATGGTATGCAACCGCTGCAAAATGGTGGTCAAGGCTGAGTTGGAGAAACTCGGCTTTATACCTACTTCGATAGAATTAGGAGAAGTGACATTTGACAGAGAAATATCGGATACGGAAAAGGGGATCATAGATGATCACTTACAGCAGGTTGGATTTGCATTGATTGATAACAAGAAGGGGATGATGATTGAGCGGATCAAAACGCTGATAGTTGATTTAGTTCATCATCAAAACAATGAGCTTAAAACAAATTTATCCGATTACATAGTCAGCCAGTTGCATCACGACTATTCCTATATCACCAATCTTTTTTCAGAAGTTGAAGGAACCACGATTGAGAAGTATTTCATTGCTCAGAAGATCGAACGGGTGAAGGAGCTTCTCGTGTATGACGAAATGACCCTGAGCGAAATTGCCTATCATCTCCATTACTCCAGTGTAGCTCATCTGAGCAACCAATTCAAAAAAGTGACCGGCCTGACGCCCAGCCACTTCAAGCATATCCGGAGCGAGAAGCGAAAACCTCTGGATGAGGTTTAAAATCATGTAAACTTTTACCATAATGGTGTAATGCTCTGTCCTTCCGCCAGGCTTAGTTTTGCATTGTACTTCAATAAATACAATTATGACAACTGATCATAAATCCATCAAGCAGATATTTCCGGTACTTCATATGACCTGTACATCTTGTGCCGTGAGTGTGGAGAGTATCCTGAAAGCTCAGGCGGGAGTGACCAATGCAGTCGTCAATTTCGCTTCAGCATCCGTATCCGTCGAATATACGCCCGATATCATACAGGCGGAGGGTCTGCAAAAAGCAGTGAGGTCGATTGGTTACGACTTACTCTTAGAGACCGGTTCAGGAGGTGCGGAAACGCTCGAAGAGATCAATCAAAAAAATTATGAACGACTTAAACGGCGGACGCTCGGGGCAAGCCTCCTGGCACTCCCAGTAGTCGTCATTGGGATGTTTTTTATGGACATGCCCTATGCCAACGAAATCATGTGGGCCCTGTCGACACCAGTGGTGTTATGGTTTGGAAGGGATTTTTTCATCAATGCCTGGAAGCAGACCAAACACCGTACGGCCAACATGGATACGCTGGTGGCGCTGAGTACAGGCGTGGCTTATCTGTTTAGCGTGTTCAATACTTTATTTCCTTACTATTGGCATGAAAGGGGATTGCAAGGGCATGTGTACTTTGAAGCAGCCGCAGTAGTTGTAGCTTTTATATTATTGGGTAAGTTACTCGAAGAACAAGCAAAAGGAAAGACATCATCGGCCATTAAAAAGCTGATCGGATTACAGCCTAATACGGTGACGATCGTTCATGAGGGTGGGCACCAGATGGATATGCCGATAGAAAAGGTAAAGGAGGGTGACGTCATTCTGGTCAAGCCTGGAGGTAGAATAGCCGTGGATGGCATGGTGATCAGTGGTAGTTCGTATGTAGATGAAAGTATGCTGAGCGGAGAGCCGTTGCCGGTATTGAAAAAGGAAGGGGAGAAAGTATTTGCCGGAACGATCAATCAGAAAGGCAGTTTTCAATTCAGCGCTATCAAAGTGGGTGCTGAAACCATGCTTGCGCAGATCATACGAATGGTGCAGGATGCGCAGGGTAGCAAAGCGCCTGTGCAGAAACTAGTGGACAGGATTGCTGCGATTTTTGTGCCGGTAGTGATTGTTATTGCTCTTCTGGCATTTGGCGTCTGGGTAGTGTTTGGCGGTGCGAATGGATTCACGCAAGGCCTTATGGCATTAGTTACCGTACTGGTGATAGCATGTCCATGTGCGCTGGGTTTGGCGACCCCTACAGCTATTATGGTAGGGATAGGAAAGGGTGCAGAGAAAGGAATTCTGATCAAGGATGCGGAGAGCCTCGAATTGGCAAAGAAAGTAGATGCCATCATCCTTGATAAGACAGGAACCATTACCGAAGGGAAACCCGCATTGACAGATATCGCGTGGTTACATAATGACGACAGCCCGAAGGTTTTTTTATTTAGTATTGAAAAACAATCGGAACATCCTCTCGCTGAAGCAGTGGTAAATCACTTTGGTACGATGGAGACCCTTCCGGTGGAATCTTTTGAAAGTATCACCGGAAAAGGAGCAAATGGGTATATACAAAACAAGCCTTGGTTGGTGGGCAATCGAAGGATGATGCTGGAGAATAATATCCTACTTGCTGATTCACTCCTGGAAAAGGCGAATACCTGGGCTGGTGAATCCAAAACGGTCATTTGGTTTTCAAACATGAAGGAAGCCCTCGCAGTGATTGCCATTGCAGACAAAATAAAGGATACATCGGTGGAAGCCATCAGTGAAATGAAACGCATGGGTATCGAGGTCTATATGCTCACCGGCGATAATGAGGCAACCGCCAAGGCCGTAGCGGAAAAGGCGGGTATTGCGCATTATAAGGCAGAACTGTTGCCGGATCATAAAGCAACCTTTGTACAGCAGTTGCAAAGTGAAGGCCGTATAGTTGCTATGGTAGGTGATGGTATCAATGACAGCGCAGCACTTGCCCAGGCCGACGTGAGCATCGCGATGGGGAAGGGGAGTGATATTGCGATTGATGTGGCCAAAATGACGATCATCTCATCTGACCTCAAGAAAATACCAATGGCCATATATCTCTCAAGGCAGACCGTGAATACGATCCGACAGAATTTGTTCTGGGCCTTTATCTATAACCTGATTGGTATTCCTGTGGCAGCCGGTATCTTGTATCCGTTTACAGGCTTCCTTCTCAATCCGATGATTGCCGGTGCAGCCATGGCCCTGAGTAGTGTCAGTGTGGTGAGTAATAGTTTAAGACTTAAGTGGAAAGCGTTAACTTAAGTTTGGGCAATTAGCAATTGAGTGATCGGGTGATCTGTGATGCACAAGCATGCATAGTATGAAAATCTTACCTCCCTTCTTTCCCGGACAAAACTATATCTAATGTCAATACTTCAACTAGAGAGGGCAGTTTCTGAGCGGTAAACGGCAAGGTGACCAATTCCTCAGCATGATTGTCATGTAGCCAGAATTGGTGTGGGCTGTTTCGCACATTGCTCATGGCGGCAAACTCAAATCTTTTCATCATCCAGTCACGACGGCTTTCCCTGGGACTTTGGATCGTTTTAAGGATCGTAGAGGCGGTGTGCCTTTTAAAGTCACGGATGATGTCAGACAGATTTTCTTTTTGCGCGCTCAATATGCAGTGGACATGATTGCTCATGATCACATAGGCCCAGATTTTAAGTCCTTTGAATGTCCGGCAATACCTGAAACTGTCAAGCACAATATCCCTGTATATTTTCCGGGTGAATATATCGACCCAATCCACAACTGTAAAGGTGAGGAAGTAAGCCCGGTCTGGGGCAACGATTTTGTAACCTGTTGTCATATCGCGATAAATATATGGGCAGGATGGGTGGTTATTCGTTTCGCTTACGTAAGTATACGTAAACAAACGAGTAATGATTTTCAAAGCACAGCTTTGAGAACACACAGACGTAGGTCAACCTACGCCTAACGGATTGTGCAGTGTCGATGATTTTCAATTAACCAGTTGGTCATCGTTCAAACAGGTCAAAGCACAGCTTTGAGAACACACAGACGTAGGTCAACCTACGCCTAACGGATTGGAGGGTGTCGATGATTTGCAATTAACCTACGCCTAACGGATTGGAGGGTGTCGATGATTTGCAATTAACCAGTTGGTCATCGTTCAAACAGGTCAAAGCACAGCTTTGAGAACACACAGACGTAGGTCAACCTAACCTTAGCGGATTGGAGGGTGTCGATGATTTGCAATTATCCTGTTGTTTATTGGTTTACATACAGATTCAAATTAAAACTGTCAGGGTCGGAAGGCCGACCCAACAGCTAAGCGTCGGTTGACCGACGTTTGAGTGATTTCAAAGCTGTGCTTTGTATTCGTGGTCACACCGAAAACTATGTTTACCTTGGACTAGCCAACCCTGACCTTCCAAATACACAGGGCCTAAATCAACGAAGTCTTGCCAAGCTGTATTGACATATCGCAAAAACACACCCCCCTCCTCATCCTGCTCTGTCTATTTTCCCATCATCTCCTTTTTTCACAATGCACAAATGGCTCACAACCAGAATGTACCTGCGAAACAGCTCCAGTGTTGTGTACGGTGGATGAACTCGATGGATATGTATTTTCCATGTCTTCCTTTATGCATCCTCAGGATGGGCCCACGCCGATCTGTCCGGGTGCTCCCAGCTCTCAGACAAACAACCCCACCTGGTTTGCATTCACAGCATGGTGTTCCGAGCTGACCCTGCGCGCCAGACCGAGCAATTGTGAGTATGTGCAGTTTGTGGTAGGGCTACAGATCGCTATTTACGAGGATTGTTCCTTCAAAACAGAGGTAGCCTGCGATGTCGATATCCAGGATTGCAATGCAAGTACCAAGGTGCTAATTATGACCGGTTTGAAGATCGGTGGCGTTTATTATTTTATGGTCGATGGATGTTTGGGATCATACTGTACCGTGACCATCGATGTCGTTGGTGTATGTGGCGAAGAAGTCATTGCCCCCTGGACGATGCCGGTGATCGGTGAGACGCATCCTTGTATTGGTGATACAGAAACCTATATAGTCGAAGATCTGGACGGAGCAGGAACCTTTCATTGGTTTCTCGATGGTGTTTTGGTGGGACAGACGCCTATCCCAAGATTTGACAGAACATGGACTGTACCGGGTACGTATGAACTGTGCATCGATGCTTCCAATGATCCTTGTGTCCCATTGACAGATGCTCCTTCACCACTATGTGTTACTATCGTTGTGCATGAATCAGATGCTGGAATGTTGTCAGTATCAGCTTCATCGCTATGCCTGAATGAACTCGTAACATTTTCTTCCACGGGGTTTAGCGCCGGAATCGATAACACCCAGATCATCCTGGTCACGGATGAATCTGGAAATATTGTGAATGTGATCAATGCCCCAGCCGGCGTTTTTACTTCGGGGGTTAGTGGCACCTTTACGATTTATGCATACAATTATAGTACGCCAGAAGGGGCAGTACCTGTCATCGGAATGAATATCGATGAACTGGATTGTGGATCGGAGTGCTGCGACCTGGTCAGCCAGACGATTACTTTTCAAAATATTAGTGCAGAAGTAAGCAATATCGTTTGTCATAACAACGGAACAGACGATGACCCTTTAGATGATACATTCACCTTTGATGTGTTAGTCACCGGACCAACTCCCGGAACAGCATGGCGATCTTCCGATGGAACACTTGACGGCGTGTATGGAACTATCCGGAATTGTGGTCCATATCTCATTATTGGAGGATGGTTGGATTTTGACCTGCATGATTATAACATACCTACCTGTTCTACATCTATTACGGTTATTCCGCCCCCGGTTTGTTCTGTTTGCACGCAGCTTATGGATGCCGGTATCAGCAGTACAATTGATTGCATTCATACGACTGCAACATTGGCCGGGGCAACTTCGGCAACTGGGGTTTACACCTGGACCGGACCAGATTCATTTATTTCGAACTCCTTAACGACTACCGTAAGTGATTCCGGTTGGTATCACCTGACCGTGGAGTTTGCAAACCAATGCACCTTTAGTGATAGTGTATACATCGATATGGATACAACAGCCCCGGTAGCTGATGCAGGTCTGGACCAGATGATCGAGTGCAATCAACTTCAGGTTTTCATTGACGGTTCTTCAAGCAGTGGTCAAAATCTACAATATAAATGGACGGATGTAAGTGGAGCTGTATTGTCTAGCCTGCCAGGTTTATTGGTCAGTACCGATGACCTCTATATATTGCAGGTCACCAATGCTATCAATGGTTGTCATGATTCCGATAGTGTCGAAGTAATGCTCAATGCCAATGTGCCAGAAGAGATATTTGCCGATGTATTGCATGAAAATTGCCTAGGTGAAACCAATGGCGTCATTGATGTGACGGGTATTGCAGGAGGGATGCCCCCCTTTTCCTATACACTGAATGGCCTTGTAACGAATACCACCGGTTTATTTTCCAATCTTGGACCGGGAGGATATACCCTTCAGATCACGGATGGTGACGGGTGCAAATTAGATACCTTCTTTACTATTAATCAGGGTATTGACTTGCAGGTAGAACTTCCTCCTGTGATCGAATTGATTGTCGGGCATTCAGGTTCTATCGAGGCAAATGTAAATGTACCGGCTGAAGATCTGAGTTCAATACAATGGACGCCGGAAGGACTATTGACTTGCGATACTTGCCTCACTACGGCGATCAATGAACTGGGCAATTATACGCTGCAGTTGACTGTCGTTCATCAGGTTGGTTGTGTCGCCACAGCGCAATTGAATATCATCGTAGTGCCAGAAACGGAAATCTATATTCCAAATGTATTTTCTCCCAATGGAGATGACTATAATGATTTTTTTACGCTGTATGCCAATGAGCGTGTTGAACTGGTGACGAAGTTAAGTGTATACGACCGTTGGGGTGAGCTTGTTTTTCAACGTCAGCAATTTGACCCAAATGATGAAAGTGCGGGATGGGATGGTACCTTCAGAGGTAAAGAGCTAATGCCCTCCATTTATGTTTATTCTTTGGAAGTTTTATTGGCCAATGGAGAAAAAGAGATTCTTTCAGGGAATGTGACCTTGGTGAGATAATTCTTCGCCCATCCTTTCACAATTTCGAACTTCACGAAATATTTTGCACCTATGTGCTATCCAACGCTGCGTTGAACATGTTATTATATCCCCAGCGTTTTCGGAGTGAAGGTCAATATCGCAACAAAGTGAGATAAAGAACGAAAGGAGAAATGCAGGGGAGAGAATTTTCGTTAGAAAAATCGACGGGGCAGAAAAATCGACGGGGCAGAAAAATCGATGGGGCAGAAAAATCGACAGGGGGGCACTGGATCCTGCTACCGATCCCTCAAAGACTATGGTCATTGCAGTCATTCATAAGCGTCAGAATGGAATTGAGGCTTCGTCTGTCTTGAATGCACAATGAGTGAGGGTAGGAGAGGTTGTTGGGTTTGCGGAATAGACAACAAGCCGTTTTCAATTGGTTTTCAGAAATTCAAAAATGAATGAAGAGGATCGCAATGATATTTTTCTTTAATGACCTTTTTAGAGAATTAATGCGGACACATAACTATATTCCATTGGCAATACATACCCCCTTCCCCCTGAAAAGGGGAGATGATTTTTGTGATGCAACTTTTCATATCTGTAACTGTAGTGAGATCTGCTTTTCATTAAGTACTAAGTATCAACGCCTGGATTCAGGTGACAGGGCGTCAGTGATTTGATTTCATTTATGAAGAGCCTGGAGGATGAGTATTGATATCCATTTCCAGATGTGGGCGTTCTTTGGATTCCTTTCTGTTAATCTGGGATAGGGAATTTTACGTGTCCGTCAGGAATCGAGACAGGGAAGCACTCCTTGCTTTTCGATTGTCCCTGATATTTCCCTATGTTTGATTGCGGATCTATCTGTACAATACAGATTATGTTGAAGCAATTCAAGTCATGAGCAATGAATTCAACTCATAAAAGGGAAAATTTAGTCTATTGCCTTTTCCTGGCGTTTACCTGCCCCTCCTTTGGACAGGATTTATCCTATGATTTCCAGCCCGCCAGAAATTTCAAACCATCTGTTCAGTTGATTGACGAATACATCACCAGGTTTAGTGCATGGGGTGATAAAGGCATCACCTCGACATCCAAGGTGAAAGCGACTTTCAAAAAATTTATTGAACAGAAAACGGAATTCATTATTGCTCTCGACTCCCTGGGTATCCTGATTTACGGTGATAGCATGTCCAATCTATTGGAAAGAATAAAAGACAAAATTGCAGCAGGTAATCCAAATCTGAAAAGGGAGGAGATCAGGATATTTATTTACAGGAGTTTGGAACCCAATGCCTTCAGCCTGGGAGAAGGTTTATTGTTGGTCAGCACGGGACTTCTGGCGCGGATGCCGCATGTTGATCAGGTAGCATTTGTCTTGAGCCATGAACTGGCGCATGATGCCATGCGTCATGTCTATAGCAACCTGCAGCGAATCAGCGAAAGTCTTCACGATGAGCGATTAAAAAAATCCTTTCAGAAAGCAAGCAGGAAAAAGGAAGGAAGGAATACACAAATCAATAATTTTGTGACCAATTTTATTGCCATTCATATGGCGTATAGTCAGCAGAATGAGTTTGATGCTGATTCCATTGGCCTGGTTTATTTTCAAAATGCAGGATTTCCGATTTCAGGAGCTGTTGATGCCTTGCGTGTTTTGGATAGTGCTGATTACCTCCTTTATGAGGACACACTGGACCTGAGGCACTATTTTAACTTTTCTGAATATCCGTTTAAATCCTATTGGCTTGATACAGAAAATTCAGCCCTCCACTGGGAGAAGGATACACTTTTGTTTGTGATCCCGGATTCACTGAAATCACATCCGGATTGTGATGAACGAATACAAAGAATCAGAAACTTCTCCACAACGAGTATGGCAGCAGTATTGGATGTTTCCACAGAAGAGCTAGCCATGGATAGGCTCAAGGATGTGTTCCGGTTTGAAAGCCTGGAATCACAGATCATGTCCCGCGACTACGTCATGGCTTTATATTTGAGCCTTCAATTCCAAACGCAGTTTTCAGAAAATATCTATCTGAAATCCGTCACCACCCATGCTTTAATCGAACTGGCGGCTGCTTTTTCCCGAAATGAGTTCCTGGAGTATGTCGAATTTGCTGACAGGGATTATCCTGCCGGGTACAACCAGATGCTCACTTTTTTGCATAATATGAATTCGTCGACGTTATACAAACTGGCATCTTATTGTCTCCAGGAAAAGCTCGCTTCGGTTTCCGATCACGCCTACATCGGTTTTCTGAAGGTCCTGAATGACAACAGGGATGGAATCACGGAGGATATCGTCAGTCTGTATGCGCAACAATATAGAGACGAATATTTTATTGATATTTTGAAAGCCAAAACGGAGTTTCAAATGCCGGCACCTAAAAAATAAATGATGCAGTTTTCGAGCGTAATGAAGTATATCATCAAACAGCAGATGATGCTAAAAAAAGGTTTGCTGCTGCTGACATGTGTGTTTCCATTAACACTATCGATCACAGCCCAAAACATCTCATTTCCCGAGGACAAAGGGATTACGATCACCAATATCACCCCGATGATCATTCAGAATGATCTAAAAGGCTACTATGCCTGCACTTATCTCGGATATGCAAAGTCTGCATATGCCTATGGCCTGATCGTGATGGATATCAATTTTAAAATCACAAAGGATAAGCTGATTTCCTCCGTCATGCCTATGAAGCAGATTGTTTTCGATGGCAGTCATTTTTGCATGGTATTCCAGTCTGCAAAATACGTGAGCTATGCCATCTATGATACAGAGGGGATCTTAGCCGGGGAGAAGCGGATAGACTATAGGGATCCATATCAATCTGCAAGTGAAGCTCTCCAGACCTTAGTGCCTGTGCCCTACAAAGGCTTTATCAGGCGAGGTATGCAGTATGGCTGGGATACCTATCTGGAGATGTTTGATCATGCAGGTGATGTAGTTTGGAAAGTTGAACCCGAATTTTATACGGGAACTACGGCGGGTAAAGTTCGGGAGGGACTCAACGTAATCAAGGCTAATGAACAATTTATCATCGTAGGTGTCAACCTCGGGGCCATGCATGGGCAGGATGCCAAAACGAGGACCATGGATTTTCAACGGGTATATGATGCACAGAGCGGCCAGCCATTATTTGAGATCAACGCAACAGCCGGAAATGGCTTGCGTTTGCACGGTGTTGTTTTAGAGCCGGATGAAATAAGTGTCTATGGCGCATATTTTCCAGAAGGGAAAGTAGGTATACTGGGCGAGCAATGGGGTGGCGAAAAATTTGGTTTCTATCTCCAGGTCTATGATGCTGCCGGAAAGATGAAGTATGAATACATCAACGATGGGGAGCGTGATTTGAAATCATTGATCGGTAAGATAGAGGAGGCGGAGTACACCGAATTTTCTTCCATGTGGATCCATACCCTGGTAAAATCCGGAGAGCGATATTATATGATCGGTGAAATGTATTCTGACAAATCCAAAACGGTAAGGAACATGGTCGCGCTGGAATTTGACACGGCTCAAATCACTCCCCGGGCATATGCCTTTACAAAGGACATCCCTGAATTTGGATCAAGGGCTTCGTTAGTCGCTTTTCAGTATTATAATCTGGGTTTTAATTTGATGAAGCTTGGTCATTTCGGATATAAATTCACGAGCCAGAACAAGGATCATTCGATGTTCGCAAGTATTTATACCAACCTGGACAATAGTGTCAAAGGAGACGAAAAAACGATGGTGGGCGCTATCGCGCTGGACCGTGACCATCAAATAGTGAATCCGAGAATTGTCCTCACCTCCAAGCCCGACGATGTTTTTGTATATCCCGGAAAACCGGGTTATGTGGCCGTAGCGGAATATTTTAAAAAGGAAAAGAAGGTTTCATTCACACTGCATAAATTTGATTTCTAATAGACAGGTGGATAGCGAGGTTTGCCAACTGATCAACAGACGTGTCAATATGATAAACTATCACAACAAAACATTCCGGCCAATAGATCTTTCTGCAAATTCGGAATCATCAGGGGAAACTATTTTTCTCTACACACAGGAAGGTAACATCCTGATGGCCGCTTATTCCGGTGGTAAGATCCTCAAAGGCCAACTCATCGGCCTGGTGGATCAAGAAGGGAATATCGACATGCGATATCATCAGGTGAATAACCGCGGCGAGCTGATGACTGGTATCTGCAAGTCAACACCGGAACTATTGCCCAATGGTAAAATACGGCTGCATGAAAGTTGGGAATGGACTTCAGGCGATAAGACAAAAGGCCATTCGGTGATTGAAGAGCTATAGGATCAGCGTGCAAATGATATGAACGTTGCTCCATCTACAACGAATGAAAAAATTTCAGGATGAGTCACCGTTATTTTACTATCGTAATATTCCCAGTATACACCAGCGTCAGTTTGTCGATGTATGTTACTTCCGCGAAGTAAGCAAATACGCCTGGGTTCATCATCTCCTCTTGAAAGCGACCATCCCATCCTTTGGATGGATCGTTGGGAAATACATTGGACGTTTCGAAAAGCGTCTCTCCCCATCGGTTGAAGATTATGAATTTTTTAATGTTCACGATCTGGCCATCATCTCCCTGGACAAAGAAGATATCGTTAACGTCATCTCCATTTGGAGAGAATACGTTAGCGAAGTATATTTTACGATCCTTGTCGACTGTAATGATCAGGTTGTCCGATTCCTGACAGCCATATTCATCATATACCGTGGCACTCAACGTGACTGAATTAGCAGCATGGACTATGCCTTCCAGGCAAAGTGCGTCATAACATTCGATGATACCGGCAGGAGACCAGATCAAGGTGTCAAGCTGGCTGGAGGGTAAGTGGAGGAGAGCTTGTATATCCGCACTTTCACCCAGGCCGAGTTCAATATCCTGGCCCACATCAATGGAAATGGCGGATGGTTCTACGAGGACAATGGTTGTATCCCATTTACAGCCATTTGCATCTTGTAAGGTGATGTCATAATTGCCGGCAGCAAGGTTATTATACACGCTGTTGGCGCTGAATGCCGCATGGTTCAGGCTATATTGATACGGAGGTGTTCCGCCTATGACCTGATTGACATTGATGATTGCATTGAGATCACCGAAACAGGATGGGTCCTGGCTGATGATCAACGCATCTGTTGGAGCAGCTGTATTTTCAATGACCGTGACGGAATCAGCATTGACACAACCTGTCTGTATATTGGTGATGGTCAATACATAATTTCCCGGCGCATCAATAGTTGGTTGTAAGGTGTATTCATTGCCATCGGCAAGTATGCCTGGTCCTGTCCATAGGATGTCAAATCCGGTACCTGATGACGATCCAGTGGCATCAAGACTTTGAGTGGGATTGACACAATCCAGTATTCCGAAATCAACGATGGTCGCGATAGGCAATGGATGGATGATTACAGATACTTCTGCTGAGTCATCAGGGCAAGCCCCTGCTGATTGAAATCCATATTGGAACGTATACAGCCCCGCCGCCTGATTGTTAATTTGAAAAGTGGCATTGGCGGCAAGAAATGCATTGCCTTGTGAAAGGGTTGCTGAGGTTTCTGTCCAGACACCATTCGCATCTGCTCCTGTAACCAGATCAGCGAGGACTACTAATACATTGTCTTTAAAACAATAGGCAACCGGCGCTGCGGCTATGCCTGCTTCAACAGATGGATCAACATCAACGGTGACCTGGAAGTCAAGCGGGCATCCCGGAGGAGGTTGGTTTTGTAAATCAAATTGGAGGGTATATGGACCCATGTCACTTCCCGTTGCATTAAACAACGTGCCAATCAGAGTGGCTGGATTGCTCCCTGGAGGGGTTTGGATAAGAGACCAAGTGCCTGGTTCGGTCGTATTTTCTATCGAGGTTAAATCAAGTATGTCCGCGGTGTTACATAAAGGATCTGCTTGATCGAAAAACACATCCGGGCAGGAGCAATCAATGACAGTCACGACTACCTCGTATGTTGTTTCAGGACACGGATTAACCGCCGAATTGGTCGTGTAGATAAAACGATAATCTCCGGCGGTGATATTATTGAAATTGAGATTGTCAAATAATCCGACTGCACCGGACTGATCAGCATCTGCCCAGCTTCCATTCGCATCGCCTCCGGTAATCAGATCATATAAATTGAGCAGCGAACCTCCGGCTGTAGTATTACAAAGGGATGTATCCGGCGATACGACGGCAGCAGGAGGGAGTACCTCGCTGACGGCGACAGAAGTCTCACCTGAACAACCTTGTGTATCTGAAACAGTCACGGCGTATATTCCGGCTGTATTGATTACAAGATTCTGGTTCATAGATCCGTCTGACCACAGGTAGGTGTTGAAGCCCGAACCTGCGTTGAGCGTAGTAGATCCATTTTCACAGTAGGCATTGCTGCCAGTGATGACCGGGCTTAACGAAGTGCTCTCTGTGATGGCTGCGGAGCCTGATCCCACGCATCCGTTATTGTCGATCACATCAACGGTGTACGTTCCGGGGGAGGAGACTGTGATAGTCTGGTTGGTGGAGGTAGTACTCCAGGTGTAAGATGTATATCCGGTCCCGGCATCAAGGATTGTAAATCCACCAATACAATAGGTGGTGGATCCGCCAATCATGACAGTTGGATTTGGATTGATAGTCGTGGTGATATTTGCTGATCCAGTACAACCATCTGCATCGATGACGAGGACGCCAAAGTTGCCTTCATCAGTCACTTGTATCGTCTGTGATGTTTCGCCTGTTGACCAGGTATATCCTGAAAATCCTGTTCCTGCATCAAGGGTAGTACCGGAGCCTTCGCAAAATGAAAGCAAGCCTGTGATCACCGGGGACAGCGAGGCTGTTTCAGTGACGGTAAAAGATGCCTGACCCACACAACCGTTAATGTCTGTAACGGTAACGACATAAGAGCCGGATGCAAACACTTCAAGTGTTTGATTGGTACTGGCATCACTCCATACATAAGTCGCGTATCCTACGCCTGCATCCATGGTCGAAGAGAATCCGGTGCAGAAGGCCGCTTGTCCTGAGATGACAGGTTGAGGCAGACTGTTAATGGTCACTGAGGTATTAGCCATCGGTGCGTTGCATCCATCAACACTTATTAAAAGTGTATAGACACCCGGATCAACAGCATCCGTTGGATTTTGTACAGATGACGTATAGCCGTTCGGTCCACTCCAGGTATAGTTGATGATGGTGCCGGGAGTGGAGGTGTTGGCATTTAATTGAATAGTTTCTCCTGCGCAATAGGGTCCTGTATTGCTGGCCAAACTATTCGGAGGGGTATTGAATATCACCTCCGTCATTGCTGGTGCTGAAGAGCAAGCGTCGACAGATACGATCAAGGTGTATATTCCCGGAAGTGTGGCATTCGTAGGATTTTGAATGTCTGAAACATATCCATTTGGACCGGACCAGGCATACGTAATATTAGTGCCTGTCGCGTTTGTGGTGCCGAGTAGTTGTATATTCTGTCCGGTGCAATAAGGTCCGTTATTCGAAGCAAAGGCTTCCGGCAGATCGTGCACGACCACCGTCGTAACCGCTATTTCAGAAGGGCAACCATCTATGGTCACCTGCAATGTATACGTGCCTCCTTCAGTTGCATTTGTAGGATTTTGCAAATCAGAAGAATAGTTGTTTGGCCCCTCCCAATGGTAGGTAACCGTAGTGCCGGTACCATCCGTTAAACCAGAAAGTACAATTTGCTGGCCTGCACACAGCGGTCCATTATTGTCCGGAATGGATTCAGGAACAGGTATGATCGTAATATTTTCTGTGATTGAACCTTCACAATTGTTGTTATCCGTGTAGGTGTAGGTGATCGGATAGATGCCCGGAATTTCAAGATTGGGATTTATATCGCCATCTGGTGAAATGATTGTTCCGTCAAAGATGCCTCCGGGCGGGACGGCTGTTAGGGTAAAAAATTCAGTGCTGACACAAATCGGGCCCGGATCGAAGATATAGACATCAGGGTTTTGGTGAGCTGTCACTATGACGACAGCAGTATTAGCACATCCATTGGCATCCGTCACGATGACCGTATGTGCGCCTGAGATGGTGGCATTATAGGTATTTCCGTCATCAGAGCCTGTCGGCGTATTCCATTGGTATTCATAGCCACCGGCACCTCCGCTTCCTGTCGCAGTCAGGAGGATGGAGCCCTCGCTGTCGCAGAACTCAGCCGGATCAGGATCAATCATGATGTCCGGAGTTTCATGTACTTCAATATCCATTGATTCGACCGTAGTGCAACCGTTTAAATCAGTATAGGTATAAGTGACCGTATGTATCCCGGGGCCATTGGTCATAGGATTAAATGTATTACCTGTGTTAGCGCCACTCCAGGTTCCACCACCGGGCATCGCCGTGAGGGTTTGAGGCGGATCACTGGGACAGAAGGGGCCCACCTGTGGGATATTGACAGTTGGCAATGGGTTTACGGTAAGTTCCATCTCATCTACCCCCACACAGGTATCTTCGGTTACAGTCAGAGTATACCGGATGATTCCGGTAAATCCCGGTGGCAAGTCGATGGTCGGGTTTGCGATATCAGGGTCGCTCAGAAAACCGGTTCCACCATTGTTGCCTTCCCATGAAAAAGTTTCATTCCCGTGATTACCAGTGGCGCTTCCATTTAACGGAATATCCTCATCGCCTTCACAGACAAAAAGATCCGGTCCGGCGAGAGCACCAAGTGCACAGGGGGGTTGGGCGTTACAGTTAAGGTAAGGAGCAGCGGATTCGGTCCAGGTTAGCACAAATCCATTGGTGGTACCCAACCAGTTATCAATCATCAGGTAAAAACCCTGGCCAGGTTCAACAGGCAGTGTCATCACAAATCCATCTCCGGTACCGGGACCTTCCGAGACATCTGTTGTCCCCATTCCCATACCTGTTTCAGGGCAGAAGCCACATTGAGCGCTTGAGGAGGAACATCGGATGGGAAATCCCAGATCACCACAATTGACATCAGGGCCGTAAAGCGCCCAGTCATAATCTTCCCCGAAACCTCCATTGGGGGAGATAATAAAACCCAGGGTCAGTCCCGGAGGTGCTAAAGGGTCAATCTCGAAATAATACCAAGCTGAATTTTGTTCAAGGGCCGTAATACACCCCGGCTCATTGTCCGGATCAGCGTAATCATCCAACCCCGGTCCGTGAGGGTTGAAGGTGAGATTCTCATTGCTGCAGACAACCACCGCACTGGAGCAGTCATAGATCTGGGCCGTGCTCCAAAAGGGTAATACTAACAAGACACTAAACAATGAGGAGGTAAAATATTTCATTCTTTGTTGATTAGAGGAAGAGGATGTTATATCACCAGCCGGATGCAATGCCGGAATAGTTTGAATGGATGAAAATAGTTAAAATTCCTTACTTCCACAGCAAAAATAGGTTGTAGGCCATCCTACCACAGGGCCATTAAAGGGCGCTGCTGGTGAGCTAAACCGGCCAATGGTCGTAAACCACTGGCTGAGGCCAATCACCATTGACGAATTTTGTAAAATAAATATCTTAGTTGACCAGCCCGAAGGAAAGGATTATGCTGCAGCCGGTGGTTTGTAAAGCCTAGCTTAAACGTAAAATCTGATACGCCCATTGACGATCATGGCACGTAAGTATTCTGATTCCACTAAGGACAATTTTGACATTTAGCTACCAAACTGGCTGGCGAGATATACAAAGGTGATCTACACTTCGATCATGGGTATCATTATTCTGATCACTATTTATCATCTGTTGACATAAGTAGAAGTGAATCAAAAATGCCCTCGCCATACGAAGGGCATTATTTCTTAAATGAAGTATGGATTTAATAAAAAAGCCCGTGCTTTTAGCACGGGCTTTTTTATTTTAATAGCTAAGCTTATTTATTCACGATGATTTCAGCACCTAGTGCCTGGATGCCGGTGCCATTAAGGAAGCCTTTAGCGAAGACCGTGTAGATCTTGCCTGCCTGAAGGGTTATGGCCGGTAGCACAAGTGCTACTGTACCAGTACCTGCTACTCGGACATCGAGAAGATAGGTGCCCGCATCAAGTGGTGTAAAGGCTGTAGCTTCTTTAAAAACTACATCTCCAAAAACAACAGCTCCACTGCTGGCTACAGCAACATCAACGGCTGGAGCATTCGGGGATAAATGCACAAAACGTACATGTGCTTTTCCTGCAGCAGGGGTCGTAAGGTCATCGACCAATACAATAGCAGAGATACTAGAAACTGAGTCAACCGCAAACACAGAATAGTTCTTGTCTTTTTCAAACGTCAGATCCGCATTGATGACCGTAGTGGAAGTACCTGCTACGTTTACTTTAATATTACGGGTACCCGTTTCTACTTCAAGGTAGCCAGTATTGTTTGGATAGGTAAGGGCTGCAGAATTTTGCTTGTCATCATTGATCAGCAGATCTACGCCAGGGCCATCAGGTGAAGCGTGAGCCACCAATAGATTAGCATATGTTTTATCATCGTCTTTGTCGCAGGAAGAAAAGACCATCATGCCGGCCACCAGGATGGCGGAGATTAAAATTGAAATTTTGTTATTCATATTATTTACTTTTTGAAATTAGAAAGAAACTATAACGGCTAAGGTGCATAAATGTTTAACAAAATGAAAATTATGCTAAACGTCTTATGAGATTTCCCTGGTGAAATGATGAAGTTTCCTCCCATGATAGTGTTTTAGCCGGGACGTTCAGGGAAAGATTCACCCTTTAGATAATGGCATAATACATTGATATACAATATGTTAATTGTTTGTTGAGGATGTCCATCTGCATCCCTAGTGGGTTTATGAGTTTATAGGTTTAAAAGTTTAATTACCTATTCAATTGTGCATTTGCTCTGACGTCGCATTTGCCATTCAATTGGCGTGATCTCACGACGTTCGGTCTGCTTCTTGCCTTTGGTATCCTTTCATTGCCTAAAGTGAAAGATATGATTGCCATTATAGAAGACTTAAACCAGAGGCAAAAACGTAGCTTTAGAAAAGTTGGAACCAATAAAAGTGCATGGAAGCAAGACCTATTTTAAAATTGAAACTTTCGCAAACTGATCAGTTTTTAGAAATAGCAGGTTGGGCTGGTTTGCTAATCCTTTGGATCACTACCATTTTGATCTATATGAAGTTGCCGGAAATCATTCCGACACATTTTAATGCAGCAGGGAAAGTGGATGATCATGGGGACAAAATGACAATCATGATTTTGCCGGGGATCACGACTTTACTTTTTTTAGGTATGACGTTTCTAAGCAGGTATCCACACCATTTCAATTATCCATCTGCTATTACAGAACGTAATGTTGTCAACCAGTATACCAATGCCACCAGGATGATACGGGTATTAAAACTGATTATTGTTTGTATAATGGTATTGCTTGTGGTGATGATATCCCTGTCTGCTAAAGGAGATTCCAGCAATATGCCCTTTTGGTTCTTACCATTGATGTTGGGTGTCCTATTGATTCCTTTAGCGTACTTTACCTACAAGGCGATAAAGGCAAAGTAGGTTTTATTTTTCCTCCGGAAATTTGATTGGACGACATTGCATACAAAAGCACATTAAAATGCTAAATCCTAAAGTACAATATTGCAGATTTGTATTAAGTTTAACGTGTGAAGAACGTTTCTCTCCACTTTCAAAACATTCCAACTATGAATCCAATCGTTAGAAATATCCTGGCCGTCGTGGCCGGCCTTATTTTTGGGAGCGTTATCAATATGGGCCTGATCACCATGAGCGGTTCTGTCATACCGCCACCGGAAGGATCTGATGTGACAACCATGGAAGGGTTGAAAGCCTCTATGCACCTGATGCAACCCAAACATTTCATCTTTCCGTTTTTGGCCCATGCCCTCGGCACCTTTTTTGGTGCGTGGCTGGCTGCAAAGATTGCAACCAACCACAAGATGAAATTTGCCATGGTAGTGGGGGGCTTTTTCCTACTCGGTGGAATTGCCAATGTATTTATGCTACCTTCCCCGATGTGGTTTAATGTGGTTGATCTGATCGGCGCCTATATTCCAATGGCATATCTAGCCGGCAAATTGGGTGGGGGGAAATGAACAATGATTTTATCAATGGTTGACCTGCGGAAGGATGGTATTCACATGGATGGTATACGCATGAATGATATTTCCACCATCTAACCAAATGATCCACGAACAATGTGTTGAATAAATTTTAGAAACCCATTTTCTGACGGTTGACAAATCACCTTATTTGGAGAGGGCCAACATTTCTGAACCCACTTATAAATTTATCCACGAGGACCCGGACTTCATATTTGAACGACGCAATAAAATTGCTGTAAAAGGAAAGGGTGAGATGCAGAGCTATTTTCTAAAGTTTGGTAATCTTGCAGTGGTGCAGAATTTGGAAGGTGGCGCTGCAGTTCAGTTGTGTGCTTCTCATTTAGCCCCTTCGAAATTGCTTTCAGTCAATTTCTTCTCCTCCCGCCGCTCATGCATAGCACGAGGCGGGATCTCTCTTCGTTCGACCCGTTAGCTGCGCAATCCAGGGTAAAAGAAGAGACGAATTTAATTGCCTCGGGGTTTTCGGAGCCATGTTGCTGCAAGCAACGAAGAGGAGAAACACACGGGAAGAGAAATTTGCAAATCGAAGATTTGAGATTTCGAAGGGGCGAAATAGACTACCTTTAAACACAAATCAACCAGTGAATGAAAAACAAAATGATGCTGGCAGCCCTGATGGCATTTCTCATGACCAACAGCTATGCGCAGAAACCTATCACCTACCTGTTCGTTGGATCTTATACAGGGAGTAAGCCGGATACAGGGATCTATGTTTACACGTTCAACGTGCAATCAGGCGTTGTAAGACAAACCGGAATCACAGACCACATTGTAAATCCTTCCTACCTGGCTTTGTCTCCTGATGGTCAGTATTTGTATGCAGGCGCAGATACCCAGCTCCCCGATACAGGTAGTATCTTATCTTTTAAAGTGGATGCCGTGAACGGAAAGTTGGCATTTATCAACCGCCAACCAAGCGGTGGAGATAATCCTGTATACGTGGCGGTGCATCATAGCAACAGATACCTCATCAATGCAAATTATACAGCAGGAAGTGTATCCGTATTTTCCATGAATGAAGACGGCCGTCTTGATCCACCTTTGCAGGTGATCCCCTTTGAAGGCAGCAGTATCATGAAGTCAAGACAAGAAAAAGCACATATCCATGCAGCTGTTTTTTCTCCTGATGGGGAATATGTATTTTTTCCTGATCTGGGGTCTGATAAGATTTGGGTTTTCAGATTTAATGCGACAACATCTCATCCACTCACCGCCATGAAGCAGTATGATGTTAAGGCTGTTCCCGGAAGCGGACCACGTCATTTTACATTTCACCCAAACGGGCACTACGCCTATGCGATCGAAGAGTTAAGCGGAACGGTTGTTACCTATGCGTATCATGCAGGCAAGCTGGATTCCCTCCAACGGATATTTGGGTACAGCAAGCAACAGGAGTCTTATGGTGGAGCTGATATTCATATTTCCCCGGATGGTAGATTTCTATATTCATCCAACAGGTGGGAGGATGAAAACACGATCGCGATATTTTCTATCGACCAGACTTCAGGTATGCTGAAGCTCCTCGGTCACCAGAAAACGTATGGGGACCATCCGAGAAATTTTACCATTGACCCCTCCGGCAAATTTCTGCTGGTGGCAAATATGCTGACCAATAACATCGTCGTGTTTAAAAGAAAGATGAAGTCCGGAAGGTTGAGAAAAATGAAAACTGAAATCAGCATTCCTGCCCCTTCATGCCTGCAGATGAGGACGTATTAACACCGAACCAGAAATCGGCCCCCGCCCTCTCTCATCAAATACTTTGTATTTGGCAGGATCTACGCTGCGGTACGACCTGCTGAGTAGTGCCCTAGCACATCTATTCGCATGAAAACGCCGGGGAGGTATGATGGTGCATAGGTCAATGATATTCATGTTCGGCCCCCGCCCTACTTCGACTCCGCTCAGCACATCGCCCGCGGTGCTCCATTCTACTCAACTTCGTTTCGCTTCATTGCGAAAACGCCGGGGAGGTATGATGGTGCATAGGTCAATGATATTCATGTTCTGCCCCCGCCCTACTTCGACTCCGCTCAGCACATCGCCCGCGGTGCTCCATTCTACTCAACTTCGTTTCGCTTCATTG
>ENA-ORBV01000831-ORBV01000831.1-microbial-mat-metagenome-genome-assembly--contig:-NODE-831-length-70404-cov-5.865685_pt1 | contig 70404 bp, 63 predicted proteins | sample MGYA00237777_ERZ505514 | MGnify/ENA primary metagenome ERZ505514 (study PRJEB26160, sample SAMN06269048) | microbial mat metagenome | isolation source: Oligotrophic lake microbial mat | place...
TTCAAGCAGAAGACGGCATACGAGATTCGCCTTAGTCTCGTGGGCTCGGAGATGTGTATAAGAGACAGCCCTCAAGGCTGGCTACACCAAGCTGCCGAGCAAGCCCGGCGGACTCGCGGACAAGACCAAGATGGTCGAGGTGCCACCCGACAAGCCGGGCGCAAAGAACGATCTGAAGGACATTCTCGAAGACGCCGTTCGCGATGCGATGGATGATCGCAAAGCCACCGTCATGCCTTCGGTGCCAAGTGGGGTCCTGAGAAAACCAAGAAGGATAAATACTTCCAGTTCCTGCCCGGCAATGGCATTCACGACATCCACATGAATCAGGGCAACGGCAAGCAGTTTGCCAAAGACAACGGCATTTGGCAGGATGGCGCTCTGATGTTCCAGCATTCCACAGGCAAGTGGCTGGCGATCTTTCTCGTCTTCCAATCCCAGACTTTCGATACGGACGACGAGGGCCATCCGAAGGGATCCGCTCCGGTGAAAACCGCTGCGAAAAAAGCGACCAAGAAGGCAACCAAGAAGAAGTAACCGTTAGGTACCAGGGGCGTGGAAGCAGCCATGCCCCGATGGTCTTCGGTACCGGTACGCTTCAGGACACCTGCCCCATACTGCGCACCCAACCTCAGGCTTTACCCTGAGACATGATCCTCTGGCTTTAACCTCAAAACCGCATCCGCCACTTCAGTGTGACGCCGCGCCCCGCACCATCCATACCCCAACCGATTCCCCGATAGTTCTTGTCGGCGATGTTGGAAAAATCGAGGAACAGATCGGAACTCTCACCAATCGGCATGCCCGCGCGGATCCCGACCGTACCCCAACCAGGAATCGCCGCAAACATTGGCGCGGACGTCGCGGAACCGAGTACGCGATTTTGTACTTGCGCCACATTCTCTCCGGTTGGAACCAGAATCCCATTCACCACCAAGCCTCGCACACGTGCGCCATTGTTGAAGAAATTCGCGATATTCGTGCGCGAGCGGCTCGCACCCGTGCGGCGATCGGCCAGTGAGATCGAAGGGATGCGCGTCTGGCGGTCCGCAACAGTCGAATACATCTCTGCCCAAAAACGTTTGGAAGGCGGCGACCACATCAGCCGGAAGTTCGCCATCGTGGGCGGAGATCCGGGTTCGATATCGGGCGGGAGCCCGGTGACCGAATCCTTGGCATAGATGTACGTCAGGTTTTGATCGAACGCCAATTGACGGTTGATGCGGACCTTGAATCTCTGCTCAAAGCCGTTCAACCGCGCACCTGTGAAATTCGCACGAACCAACACAGGCTGTGTCGCGATGGGGACAAAGATTGCTCCCGATGGCAGTTGCCGCGCGATGATCTGATCGCCCAATTGCTGCCCAACCACGCCCTGTGGCAACAGTAGCGTCTGCGACACGATCGTATTGTTCAGCCGAATCCAGAAGGCTGTCGTTTCCACCATCACCCGCCCGTTGCGAAACGTCCCGCCGATGTCATAGTTGTCGGTCTTCTCAGGACGGAGCCGCTCGACGGCGAGTCCGCTGTCGATCGCTTGATCGTCTGCGCGGTTGCCGATGCGAGCGCCGCGAGAGGCGACATCGTTTACGTTGGCCTCGAAGAAGCCATTGCCTTGAATGCCAAGCGTACCGAGATCCGTCATGTTCGGCGCACGGAACCCGCGACTGTAAGTGGCGTGAATCGACAGCGGCTCAACGATCTTGAAGACACCTCCAAAGCGGCCCGAGACTGCATTCGCGGTGAGCGAGTCGGAAGGAGTCGTTGAGCGATACGTCGCTCCACCGAACCGTAGAGCGCCACTCACCCGCAAACGCCCCGAAGCGATCGGAGACCAACTATCCTGCGCAAACGTTCCATGCGAGCGATACGTGGATCCATCGGGGACACGCGGTCGCGAGAGCGCCGTGATGCGGGTAACCGGGTTGAACGTAAAAGCCGGCGCAGTCATGCGCTCCTGATAACCTTCCGATCCGATCACCAAATCATGACCACCCTCGATCCGTTTCGTCAACTGCAATTGCAGGCCGAATACACGATTGCGCTCGAATTGATTCGTGATCGAAGCTGAGGGATTTCCCTGCCCGCCTTGGTTGATCCGTTCCTCGCGCTGAGCGTTGAAAGATCCCGTCACCGAAGCTTGATCGAATCCCCCGAGACCAAAACGCTGCAACCGCACATACCCAAAGTCGAGCATCAGATTGCGAAGATCAGCAATCAGGTTTCCGTCGCCCCCAAGCAACTGGTCGTAGCGCTTGCCGCCATCCTGCTGGCCGCGTTCGTAGTGCGCCACCACCTGTTGTTTCGGAGACAGCAAAAACTGCGCATGCATCGATCCGCCGTATTGTGTGAAAGCCGAATCGTGCAGGCGATCGGATCCCACAATCGTGGAAGGCAGCCCCAAGAACCTCGTCACCGCCGCGTGCGAGTCTAAGCCGCCGCCCGTTCGAAACCGATTGATCCTGCGGGCCGACAGATTGTTGACAAAACCCATACGGACGCCGCTATATCCAATCACGGCGTTGCCGCCGAAACCGTTCGTGGCAGAGTGAAACAGCGGCGAGATCTCTCCGTTCCAACCGCGTGAGGACGTCGAGAACTCTGGCGATTTCGATTGAAGGTTGACAGTTCCGCCAATGGAGTCGGAACCATACTGCGCGCTGCTCGGACCTCTCACAAACTCTATCGCGCTCAGGTTCGAGGACTCAATCAAATTTTGAAACGTACTCACGCCGCCTCGCTGTGCAGCCGTCGTAAATCGCACGCCGTCGCGATACACCGAGACGTTTTTGCCCGTCAAACCGCGCACAACGAACGAACCCATGGTGGAACTCGTTCGCACCTGATCCACGCCAGCCTCACCGGTCGCCGCCTCGGTGATCGCCGTCGTTACGCGCTCGCGAATCTCGTTCTCATTGAGAAGCGTCATGCGCTGGGCGACCGAGGAGGAAGACTGCACTTGGCCGGACTCCGCCGTAACCGTGATTTCTTCGTGAATCGGATTCACGCTCAATTCCAGCTTAAAAGTGCCAGGAACCTCAACCGCTGTCGTGCGATCGGAAAAGCCCGGGCTGACGAGCTTTAGAAGGTAGCGCCCCGGAGCCGGGAGCCCGAGGGCAAGCCGCCCTTGGCTATCGACGGAACCAGAGGTCACAGTGACGCCCGAAGAGTTGGATACATTGGCTCGGGCTGTGGCGATCGGACGGCCCGACGAATCCACCACTTCAACACGGAGCCAATGATTCGCAAGCGCTTGCCCTGCAAAGATCAACAAAAATCCTACTGCGGTCCTCACATCGCAACTATAGCGAACCAGCCGTCAAGTTCCCGGCGTTCGCGCTCGGCGTTCAGGGTCTCCATGGCTTCAAAACCTGACAGGATGAGCTGTTTCGCGACACGTCGATATTCCGGAAGAAGTTCGCGGTGCGCTTCCGCACTGATGTTGGCGACGATCGAATCGAAAGAGTTGGCACCAACGGCATTCACGGAGCCGACAAAACGCGGAGTCCAATCGCACTGTTCCACCGCGTCCGGATCGATGTCGCAGGCGACGGCCGTTCCGCCGAGAATCGCCACAGCTTTCGAGAGAATCCCGGAACCCGCTCCCACATCCAGAACACGCATCCCGGGCTTCACGTGCTCTTCCAGCAATGCCAAACACAACTGTGTGCAGGGATGATAGCCGGTTCCGCAAGCGGATCCAGGATTGATCACCAAACGCTCGCGGCCCTCCGGTGTCGGATCCTCATTCCAAGGCGGAACAAGAAAAAACCTTGCGCCAACAAGCACAGGAGGAAACGAGCGCTTTGTTTCCTCCTCCCAATCGACATCTTCGGGCTCGATTCGCTGCGGTTGCAGATTAGCGAGGCGCGAGATCACCGATTCGTCTTCGAAGAAGGCCTCAAGTGTGGTCTCGCCCTCGACGATTCCCAGCGTGCTCTCGGACCATAGACGCTCAATCAACGATTCGCGATTCTCATCCGTGCAACCGATCAGCAGTGAATACACTAACCCTGGACTCGTTTCTCTTTGCCAGCCCAGAACCGCTCTTTGAGCACCAGTTTGCGGATCTTGCCCGTTCCCGTCTTCGGCAGCGGCTCATCCTGCACTTCAATCAAACGCGGCAGCTTAAACTTGCCAAGCCGCTCGCTCAGATACGGCAGGATGCTCTCGGCCGTGAGATCGGTGCCGGGCTTGCGCACAATGATCGCCGCCGGAACTTCACCCCACTTCTCATCCGGAGCCGCAACCACGGCGCACTCAAAGACATCGGGATGCGAGAAGATATGCTTTTCCACCTCAAGCGAAGAAATGTTTTCGCCTCCGGAGATGATGATTTCTTTCTTGCGATCGACGATGTGGATGTAGCCTTCGTCGTCCCAAACGCCCATGTCGCCGGTGTGCAGCCAGCGACCGGACATCACGTTCGCCGTCGCTTCCGGCTCTTTGTAGTAACCGGACATGATGTGATCGCCCGCGGCCACCACCTCGCCGATTGACTGCATATCGCGCGGAACATCGTGCATGTTGTTGTCCACTACGCGGACCTCGACGCCGCACACAGGCCATCCGGCCATCGCTTGGCGGCGGCGGCGATCGTCGTCGTCTTTGTATGCAATGCCCTTGTTGCGTGCGGACGTCAGCACCGGGCACGTTTCCGTCATGCCATAGCCACCGAAGCACTCGCCGTTCGGAAAGATCGCTTCCAGGCGCTTAATCAGATCGGGAGAAGCAGCCGCGCCACCGATCATGACGTAGCGAATCGAGGAGAGATCCCAATTTTTCACATCGGGAGCATTCAGCAACGCATTTGCCATGGTCGGAACCACCGCGATGTCGGTCGCCTTATGTTCCTGAATCGTACGGAACACGAATGTCGGTTCGAACCGCCGAACCATCACCTGCTTGACGCCTAGCATCACGCTCGCCTGTGGCCGCCCCCAGCCATTGGCGTGAAACAGCGGGATCGTATGGAGGTCGACCATATCGTGGATCTTGTCATAGATGCCACCGACCGACAAAGCGTGCAGATACAGATTGCGATGCGTGAGCGTCACACCCTTGGGCGTTCCTGTGCTGCCACTGGTGTAGAACAATTCGGCAATCGCACTGTCATCGATCGTCATGATGTCCTGACGCTCGGGAACACCGGCATCCACGATCTCTTCGTACTGCAGATCCGCACAGGCGATCTTCTCGTCTGTCGTTACCCACTTCTCAACGCCCTTACAAACATCCCGAAGCTTCTCGACGATCGGTGCAAAATCGTTTTCGAACACGATCATCCGCGCGCCAGAATGGTTGATCACAGCCACCATTTCCTGCACCGAGAGCCGGACGTTCAACGGCATCACCACGCCGCCGGCCTGCACAACTCCGTAGTAACCCTCCAGCAACTGGTGCGTGTTGAAGCTGATGTAGGCGACGCGGTCGCCTTTCTCGATGCCAAACTTTGGGAGTCCGCTGGCAAGCTTCTGCGCTCGCTCTCCGAATTCACGATACGTGAATTGCTTATCGCGGCAAACGACGCCAACCTTATTGGCAAAGAGATCCATCGCGCGGTGGAGACAGCGAATCGGGGTGAGAGGTGCGGACATTGGTTACCTTTCCGTGAACGTAGATTCTAATTATCCTGCAATGTGACGTACGCGGCAGAACACTGTTGATCCCAACTTCAGGAGTGGGTGCGCTTGACACTCGGCGAATCGAATGGCCTTCGAGCCGCCCGGGGATTCGCGGCATCGCGATAATCCTTCCAATTGGCACCGACCAGATAGGCACCGTAGGCGAAGGCAAGCAGCGTCACCACGGCAACGCCGATAATCGTGCCGGTGTGAAACCAACTTCCCTGCTTTCCTGGCTCAAAGAAGAGATCGCGGAAAGCTCCGCCGAAGTTCATTCCAAAGAAACCCGTAAGCATTGCCCCACTTCCGAAGATCAGACTGAGAACTCCGAGGCGGTTGACCGCGGCCATCTGGCGCCCTTCGTAGTATTCATTGAGCGAAGAGTTCAACCGGCGCACAGATTGTTCCACTTCGTTCAATGCACGCTCGATGCGAAACGCCCGGCACTGCATTTCAAAGTGCTCTTGCTCCTCGTCTTTGTTCGCAAGTTCATCGAAGTGCCAAAAGTTGGCGAAGTGCAAGAACTCAAACAGCAGCGAGTTCGCTGCGTCGATGTTTTCTGACCGGAACTCGCGATCGTCGTGAAAATCGCGATACAAGCGCTTCGAAACCAATGCCGTTCGCTCATTCAGATCGAGCAACGTTGCGCGGTAAAAAAGCGCGATCACCGCCATCAGGTAGTAACGCGTTTTGAACATGCGATGGATGAGAAAACCCTCGCGCAACGAATGATCGTCGCAATCGAAGTTGCCGATACACATCGTCACGTTGCTGTATGCCGAGAAACCATAGTACGTTCCCTGATGTGCCCAGCGACGGTAAACGTCTTTGCGCATCTCTTCGACCAGAAAACGCCTGTCGTAGCGGAACTGCGAACCCGCGCGATCCACATAGAGAGCACGGCTAAGAAACACCTGATACTCGGTCGAATCCTGAAAGTCTTCGGGCACTGATTTGGGATCGATGGCCAGATACGAGTACACAATCATCCGCTCATCGAGCACTGGCTCGTACTCTTGCCGCTCATAGTTCGTGAAGTAGAGCAGCGACTTGATCACCTTCGAAAGCGGCGGCTGGTAGTTGGAAATCGCAGGCTGGTCCCAATTTTCTTCCGCCACCACAACATCGTCTAGCACCAACGCCTGACGGCGCGGCATGCGTGCCTCGCGCAACTGCCGCCCGCTCGAAGGGTAGACTTTGCGCATCATCTCGTTGATCCACAGTGCCTGCGACCCGGGGATGTTCTCGCATTCCACGCTGATCGAAAGAATGCCAATACCGTTGGCGAACATGATCAGGCGCAATGCGGTGACTTCCGCCGCGAACTTGCGGCTGCGCGAGTCCTCAGACTGAAACATCAACCTCGAACCTTGCGGAATGTCGAGTGTGTAGAAGCGCAGAAGCGATTCCGCTTCTTCCTTCGGATCCGCCATGCCTGTCGTATCGAAAAACACCCGCCGCACAAAAGGGTGAAAGAACACCATCTCCTGATACGCCGGAGACTCGATATCGAAGGACGAGTACGCTGACCGCTTCCAAGGCCCCAGCTTCGACGAAATCGCCGATTCGCCGCCATGTGCTCCGATCCAATCGTCGATGCCATCCACCCAAAGTGGAAGCCCCGCCCAGATCTCGCAGTGATCTTTGCGCACCGCGTCTTTGTCGATCGAAAACGGAAACAGGAAGTACGTATGGAGATGCGAAACCTGCGGTAGTTGAGATTGGCTCAAAATCTACTTGCCCCGCTCATTGCCCCAGAGATCGATGTGCAGCCGCGGACTGAAGCGATAGCCCCAGCGCTTGCAATGTTCTACGATCCACTGCGCGCGTTCGTAAAGCGTTCCGGGATCGATGCCTTCTCCCATCAGCACAACACGTTCCTTCTCTGCGCCAAGATCTTCGACCATCTTGTTCACTTCTTCCATGTCCTCTGGAGTCTGCACCACAAATTTCAGTTGATAATCGTATTCCGTCATCAGCCGCTTCAGCACCTCGGGCCGATGGCGCAGGCTCTCGTGACGAACGGCCCAACGGCCACCCTCGCGCCGATGGGGAACCGAATTCGCAAGCTTGGGGCTGATGCTCATCAGATCGCACTTCACCGGCTGGTAAACGGTTCCTGCAGTCTCAATCGTCACAAACAACTCTTGTTCTTTGAGCCGCTCGGTCAACAACACCACGCTCGGCTGCAACATTGGTTCCCCACCGGTGATGACAACGTGTTTGGTCCAATGGCGGCGAATATCGGAAAGCAAACCGCCCATCATGTAGTCATCGCCTTGCGGCTGCCAGGATGTATAGGGGGTGTCGCACCAAACGCAGCGCAGATTGCATCCGTTCAAGCGCACAAATACCGATGGAACGCCGATATAGCGGCCCTCACCCTGCACGGATACGAAGATCTCAGAGATGTTCAAGGGCCTCGGTGCCGCGGATTGTGCCTCTTCCAGCGTCAGTACCGGTGGCAGCGCCACGGCGAGCCCTTTTTTCGAGGCTACCTTTTTCGCGACAGCGATGGGTCCTTTTTTTTCACTGCTTCGAATCCTTTTTTTCTCAATAGGCATGAATCGCACTCCCCGCAAGGATAACCGCTTTCATCAGGATCATAGCAGCTATGCGTAAGCCCCAGATCGAGCCCCAACTTGAATCCCAGTTCGATGATCCCAGACTTACTCAGCTCGATCAACGGCGCATGCACATGCAAGCTCATGCGGCCTTCCACGCCAGCCTTAGTCGCGAGATTCGCAAGGGTTTCGAACGCGCGGATGAATTCCGGGCGGCAATCGGGATAGCCGGAGTAATCGATCGCATTCACCCCGATAACGATGTCAGAAGCCTCGAGCACTTCCGCCCAAGCCAGAGCATACGAAAGAAACACGGTATTGCGCGCCGGAACATAAGTCACAGGGATTCCCGCCGACATGGCGGATTCATCGCGGCCCTTGGGCACCGCAATCTCATCCGAAGTCAAGGCGCTTCCGCCAAACACCCGCAGATCCACCTGCACTGTCAGGTGCTGTTCGACACCCACCGCTTGCGCCACCCGCCGCGCGGCTTCGAGTTCAACGGAATGCCTCTGCCCGTAATCGAAACTAAGAGCATAAGTCTCAAAGCCCCTCTGCTTCGCCCAGGCGAGACAAATGGACGAATCCAAACCACCGCTCAACAAACAGACTGCTTTCTTCATTCCACATCCAACCAGAGTGTCAGGATAAAGCCGAGCAAAGGCGCAACCAGCAGCGACGCGAGCGCCGAATGCAAGCTGCTGTGATCGCCCGCCCAGCCAACGATCGGGATCGCAATGAGGCCAGCCATTCCCCACGACGCGCCCATCATGAGGGACGAGACCGTGCCCGTTTGTGTGGGAGCCAGTTGCTGCGCCATCACCACGTTCACAGGAATCGTAAACAGCAGAATTAACCCGCCCAGAATCAGCCCGGCGTTGGCGATCCAAACATTGCTCACAAAAAAGAACAGCGCGAGCAATGGCACGCTTCCGAGAAACGAAGCCTGAATCACTCGCTTCGCGCCGAAACGCTCCGCAAGGCTACCGCCCATCAAGCCGCCCGCTGCGCCAGCGGCGAGATAGAGCGAGAGCACGTGACTCGCTTCGGTGAGTGTGAGTCCTCGTTCGCGATGCATGTAGAGTGGCAAAAACGCCGAAAACGAGATCTGCACGATCGAGCGCAGGAACACGCAAAAATAGAGAATCGTCAGCGGCTTCCATACGGCCTTCAGCGGCTCCAAATCGAACGCAGGAGCCCGGCCAGAGTGAACTTCATCGCGCCGTGGCAGCGTCGCAAGCATCAGCACCGTCGCTGCGATGCCGCCAAGCGCGCCCCAATGAGCCTTTTCGTAACCGAATGTTTCAAAGAGATACGAATAGAATGTCGGGCCAACCGCCAGGCCAAGCGTACCGGAGCAGATGAACACCGCCATGGCGAACTGCCGCTTGTGTTCCAAACCCTGCGCCGCACGCGCGCTGCCAGCCGGGTGGAATGACGAGATTCCTGCGCCACCAAGAAAGACAAGCACCACCAGCCATCCGAAACTTGGGGCCAACGCCAACGAAGAAATGAAGATCCCCGCAAGCGCAGGCGCGAGGGTCGCAAACAATGGCGTGCGAAACCGGTCGGAAAGGTAGCCGTAAATCGGCTGCGTCACCGAAGAGGAAAACGACATCAGGCCGCCCAGAAACCCCGCTTGGGTTAAAGAGATGCCGAGATGATCCACCAGCATCGGAACAAACACGCCCAAGGCATTCGAATAGAGGTCGATGAAAAAGTGCCCGATCGAATAGTAGGAAAGCGCAAGCCAGCCGCCCTGTTTGGTGGTTGCCTGCGAGGAAACGCGATCGACGAGCCCCGCTGATTTCGATCCCATTCCCTATTGTCCAACAGCCGCGCAAATCCTGCGCGAAAGATGGCTGCTCACAAACCGATGGCCCTGTTCATTCCAATGGCCCTTGCCGCGACTACCTGGAAATCCATGGTAGATCTTGTTCTGTTCGCTATACTTCAGCATCTCTTCGCCAATGACCGAAACATCGATCCCTGCTTTCGCAGCGACAGCCGCTAGACGGTGTTCCGTGTAAAAGAGATCCAAGCCTTTGACGTAATCGAGAAACTCCCTGCGAATCTGAGCATCTGGATGCACCTGCACCCCGCTCGACGCGACCGCCAAATGAAAACGCGCGCCTGTTTTCACAACTTCATCCCGAACCAGTGGCAGCGCCGCCTCCGTCACCGACCACGCGTCGCGCATCGCCTCGTGCTGGGGATCCGCATAGATCAACCGATCCATGTAATTCTCTCCAAACTGCTTGCGATTCGCATCCTCTTGCTCGCGAACCTGCCGCCGATTGAACTTATAGAAAGCATCGGTCAGCATCTGAGCCAGCTTCGAAACACGCACCACCGCAGCCCAGGCTTCCCGCGCGCCACTTTCCGCGGCCATCGCTGGCAACAGCCGCAGTTGGTGGTTTTCCAAAACAAAATACGGCGCAGCATCGGCATTCGTCGGATTCAAGATCCGCACGTTGTTGTAAAGATCGTTGCCGGAATAGAACAACAGAATCACCGCGTCAGGCTTGTATTTCGAAGCCTTCAAGCGCCAAGTCAAAAGTTCCTGCGCGGTTCCATAGCCTTGCACGCCGAAGTTCAAAACCTCGACCTTGGTCTTCTTGCAAGCCGCGAGCTCATTCTCAAGCAACTTACTGAATGTCTGCTCTAACGGAACCTGCATCGACTCCGCAAAAGAATCTCCAAGGACCGCCACTCGATACACACCCGTAGGCTTCTCTACCAGGTAATCGCGATCGTCGCGCATCCCCGATCCATTGATCTTTACGTGCACCACGGCCTCTTCCGTCACATCGCCTTCCGCTCCTGCGCGCAATGTCCATCCCAGATCGGGATCAATCACATAGAACGAAGACGCGAACCTTGCACCCGCAATCCGCAGCGCCGCCTCTGCGCAAAATAGGCCAACAATCAAACTCCCCAGATAGACGGCGACCGTCCGCTTTTTCGTCATCAATGCCTATTCGAACACGAATTTTACACACAGGTCCGCTACGATAGTAGTTTGTCCCGTTCCCCTCTGCTGCCAATCTTTCTGATCGTTCTTGTGGACGTTCTGGGCCTCACGATGATGATGCCTCTGTTGCCGTTCTATGCACAGCATCTGGGGGCAACCCCGATCCAAGTAGGACTTCTCATCTCGGTCTACGCCTTCTTTCAACTACTCGCCGGGCCGCCACTTGGCAACCTTTCCGATCGCTACGGGCGCAAGCCGGTACTGCTCTTCAGCCAGATCGGAACCTTCCTCGGCTTCCTCCTGCTCGGCTTCGCCAACAGCCTGTGGATGGCATTTGCCAGCCGCATCGTTGACGGCATCACCGCAGGCAATCTCACGGTCGCCCAAGCCTACATCGCCGACGTCACCAAGCCTTCGGAGCGGACAAAATCTTTCGCCGTGATTGGCATCGCTTTCGGCATCGGATTTCTCATCGGACCCGCCGCAACCGGTGTCATCGCCCAACGCTACGGCGAACAAACCGCCGTTTTCACCGCCGCGGGGCTCTCACTCACCAGCATCTTCGCAACGCTTTTGTTGTTGCCGAGCAACCCACCGAAACCGGGGCCGGAAGAGCCCCTCGCAGGCACACCCCTCTTTGCAGGAACACCAAAGAAACTGTCGGTCTTCGATTGGGGCGGCTATCTGCAGTACTTCAAGCGCCCCCAACTTGCCCCGCTATTCTGGCAGTTCCTGGTCTTCTCCATCTCCTTTGCGATCTTCACCGGTGGATTCGGACTCTTTTCCGAGCGCCGCTTCACGTGGGAGGGCAAGCCGTTTGGAACCCGCGAAGTCGGCCTGGTGCTCACCTATGCCGGAATCCTCGGAATCTTCATCCAGGGCGGCATCGGCAAGATCATGAAGTTGCTCAGCGAGAAGACCCTGCTGGTCATCGGCTTCATGGGCGAGGCTGTGGGATTCGCCATCCTCGCCATGAGCACCACCATCACCATGCTTGGCGTGGCATGCACCGTCGTAGCGTTGAGCGGTTTGCTGCGGCCAATCATTTCGTCCATGATCAGCAAGCGCGCAGCCCCGCAAGAACAGGGGGTCGTGATCGGACTCACCCAGTCCCTCACATCGATCTCTCAGATCATTGGCCCCATCACCGCAGGCGTTCTGATCCAAAACAACATGCTCTATTCCTGGGGATTTCTGGCAGCCGCCATCGCCAGTGCAGGACTCGCTTTTCTAGCCTGGGACGAAACCAGCTAGCGCTTCGAGCACCATGGCCGGGGTGATGGCCTTCATGCTTGCCGAAAGCACCACGCCTCTTTTATAAGTCGTCACCGCACCGGTCACACGCAACACGCGAATCGAAGATCCCAACGGCCCATTGCGATCCGGATCCGTCGGCCCGAAGATCGCCACCCCAGGCTTGCCCATTGCCGCCGCAATGTGCAGCGGACCGCTATCCACACCCACCACAGCCATCGCCCGACGAGTCGCATTCAGCAACCCTTCGATCCCCGAGAGATGCACTCGCGCGCCTTTAATCCGCCTTAAATCCACCTCGTTCGACGGCGCGCCATTCACAACCAATGGAACCCTCCGCGCGAGTTCAACGAAATACTCCAATGGCCACTGTTTCGAAGTCCATCCAGCCATGGGACAAGCCAACACGAACGGTCCATCGGGCAAATCGCCTTCCGACAATCCCAACGGCAACGGTGTCGCGCGATCGATTCGTGACGCACCGGCGGCCAGCGAAAGCTCAATGTTCTTCTCCGCCACGTGGCGCTCGTGCGTATGCACCCGTTCCGTATACAGCAGCGCGGCGGGCCCCTCGCGCACCTCCTTCCAATGAAACCCGATGCGCCGCCCGCATCCGGACGCCGACGCCAGAAACGCCGACTTGATCAGACCTTGAAAATCGATAGCGAAATCGAAACGCTGCTCACGCAGCATTTTCACCGAAGCGCGGACGCTGGCCAGATCGCGGCGATTGAATGTCACCACGCGATCCACTGCCGGATTTCCAACCAACAACGGTGCCCACTTCGGATCGACGATCCAGGTGATCTCCGATTCCGGAAAGCTCGCCTTCAAAGTCGACACTGCCGGAAGCGCATGGATCACATCGCCCATCGCGCCCAATCGCACCACGAGAATCTTAGGCTTTCGATCGTGCATGAACGTGTTCGACGAAAGAGCGCCGAGTCTCAAGATCCTGCACTGTCCAGTCCTCCGTCGCGACGCCATCTTCCACCACAGCGTCCACGCACCGCAACGCCGCAACTAGAAAACGCCTCGCAGCAATGGGAAGCAACGGGCTCGAAGGATCCACAACGATCACAGCCAAAGGACGCCCGCAAGCCGCGAGCCTCTGTGCGTGCGAAGCCAGCAAAGGATCGAAGTATCCACGCACCACCGTCGCACCGGCCGGCACGGCCGTACCAATCTTCAAGCGGCTATCCAACGATTTTCAAAGCCTCCGTCACCACGCGCTCAGGCGTCACGGCCGACATGCAGCGGTGGTCGATCGGACATTCGCGCAACAGGCAGGGATGCGGATACGGCGAACAATCCACGGTCTGCCGCACCACCACTGCCCGGTCACCCGTAGGCCCCGTCGTCAAGTGACGCGTCGCCCCAAACACCGCCACTGTCGGAACCCCCAGCGCCGAAACGAGGTGCATCGCTCCATTGTCATTGGTCACAAACACACGGCAGGCGGCGGCATGCTCCATAAACTCGTATAGATTCGTCTTACCGCCGAGGCTCTCCGCCGCAACACCTCGCCGCCGGATCAATTCCGCCACCTGCTCGCAAACATCCGCTTCACCTTGGGTTCCGAACACGATCGCGCGCGAACCCTTCCAGTGGCTCGCCAGCGAGACCGCAGTGGATGCAAACGATTCCGGCAGCCACCGCTTCGCTGTCCCATATGCCGCCCCGGGACTCAACCCAATCACCGGCATTTCATAGTAGTGAGGCGTCACGCGCAGATGAATCGGAGCATCCGCCGGTAGAGCCGACAAAAAACCAGCCCTGCGTAACAACTCCAGATAGTAGAACCGCTCATGCACCGGGATTTCGCCAGCAGCGGGCCTCGCCACAGCATCCGTAAGCAACAGTCCGCGGCCATCGCGAGCGTACCCAATTCTCTTCGGAATCCCCGCCAAAAACGGCACCAGTGCCGCATCGAACGAGTTCGGCAGCAGGATCGCCAAATCGAATCCGATCCCTTTCAATACGCGCGACAACCGCCATTTCGCTCGAAAGTCCCCAAACCCGCGCTGCGGATGATAGATCAAAATCCGATCGCAAAACGCTGCGCCGCGATAAACATCCGCGACCCATGGCTTGGCAAGAATCGTGATGTGCGCCTTGGGAAATCGCGCACGAATCGCTTCGAGCGCGGGAATCGACATCACGGCGTCACCCACCCAATTGGTGGCACGCACGAGGATACGCGAGAACTGGTCCAACTTGATATGGTAACTAGTGGAACCGATGGAATCAGCAAAACAATTGCTTGACCGCGACGGATTCGCTCCGTTGCGCGGCTTGATGCCTACCGAAATGCTCGAAGCCTTTCGCACACGAACTGCGGAAATCCTCGCGGAAGAGGGCGAAAACGCGGGAGGCGAATTCAAGAAAGAGACCGGCGCGGCGCGCCTGGCAAACCTCATCGACAAGGGTGAAATCTTCGAACGAATGCTGGAAAACCCAGCCGTGCTGGAATGCATCGAACACGTGCTTGGGCCGGAATTCAAGCTCGGAAGCCTCAACTACCGCGCTGCCGATCCGCACGAAGGCGGCTTGCAACCGCTACATGTCGACATGGGCTTGCTCGTCGACGACAGCGGCTATCGCGTCTGCAACACCATCTGGTTGCTCGACGATTTCACCGCCGAAAACGGCGCGACGCGTGCGGTGCCTGGTTCACACATCTGGCGCAAACGTCCCCAGGAAGTTCTCGAGGATGCCAACGCCTCGCACCCGCAAGAAGTCCTTGTAACCGGCAAAGCAGGCGACGTGGTGGTCATGAATTCTCACTGCTGGCATGGCGGAACTACGAATCACACCGATCGTCCACGCCGCGCACTGCATTTGCTCTTTGTGCGCCGCGATGTCCCTCAGCAGCAGTATCAGAAGAAGCTACTGCGGTTGGAAGTGCAAAACCGCCTGTCTGCCAACGCGCGCAAAGTGCTCGCCCTCGACGATCCGCTCAACGACGAACTGAATGCCTCCGGCATCCAACTCAGCGGATTCTTGAAGTGAGTCTTGCAGACCGCATCGGTACCAGTTTCCGCGAGCGCCGCATGCGGCAATTTCTTGCTCTCTGCCAGCCCACGCCAACAACCAACGTCCTCGACGTCGGCGGAAATCCGCGCATCTGGGCGTCTGTGCCCCAATCGGAACGCCCCAACATCCTCTATCTCAACACCCCGCGCTCATTCGAAGACGGCGACGACCGCACGCGCCTTGTTTTCGGCGACGGCACCCGCCTTCCCTTCCCCGATCGAGCCTTCGATCTCGCCTTCAGCAACTCCGTGATCGAGCACGTCGGATCCGAAGCCAAACAGCAAGCCTTCGCAAAAGAGATCCGCCGGGTAGCGAAAAGCTACTGGGTGCAGACGCCCAATCACGGTTTTCCAATCGAGCCGCATCTGTTGACGCCTTTCATCCATTGGTTCCCCATGACAGTGCGCAAAGCGATCGTGCAACGCTTCACCGTCTGGGATCTCGTCGCCAAACCCTCGCCCGACAGCCGCCGCTTCTACATCGAACACTTCCTCTACGACATTCGCCTGCTCGATCGCAGCCAAATCACGGCGCTCTTTCCAGACGCCCAAATCATCGCCGAACCCTTCGGACCCTTCACCAAATCCTGGATCGCATACCGCAAGGAAAACAACCATGCTGTTTCTCACTGAAGCCGAAGTCCGCAAGCTCCTGCCTATGACCGAAGCCGTGCGCCTGATGCGCGAAACCTTCGCCGCACTCCGCACCGGAGCCTCGCAGAATCAACCACGACGCCGGTTGTCAATGCCATCGGGCTCTGTGCTGCACGCCATGGCGGGTGCCCACGGCAAGTACTTCGGAACCAAGATCTACTCGACCAACGCCAAGTACGGATCGATGCACTTTCTCTTCTGGCTGCTCGACGCCGAAACCGCCAATCCCTGCGCATTGTTGGAGGCCAATTGGCTCGGCCAAATCCGCACTGGTGCGGCAAGCGGCTACGCCACAGATCTTCTCGCGCGCAAAGACGCCACAACGCTCGGCATCGTCGGCTCCGGCTTTCAGGCGCGCGCCCAGGTCGAAGCGGTTTCCGCCGTTCGTCCCTTGAAAGAGATTCGCGTTTGGAGCCGCAATCAGGCCAACCGTGAGAAGTTTGCCGCCGAATGCGCAAGGGATTTCGGACTCAACGTACAAGCCGTGCCAACCGCGCGCCAGGCAGTTGAAAACATGGACATCGTCGCCACCGCGACGTGGTCAAAAGATCCCGTGCTGGAAGCGGATTGGATCGCGCCCGGCACCCACATCAACGCCATGGGATCCAACAACCCGCAGCGCCGTGAACTGCCTGCAGAACTGATCGCCAAGGCAGATCGGATCGCTTGCGACTCCATTGAACAATCGAAGATCGAATCCGGAGACCTGCTGTTGGCGTGGGAGCAAAAAGACTGGGAGACTCCGCGCCTCATCGAACTCAAAGATGCCACCGAACGTACAAATGCCCCGGCGATCACTATCTTCAAGTCCAACGGATTGGGCGTGGAAGACGTTGCCGCGGGGGCGTTTGTCTACGAACAAGCTCTGCGATTGGGGGTGGGCCGCCCGCTTTATTCCGGCGCGGAAAGCTGATTATCGGAATCTCTCCAGGCGCTGATCTTCAAGCGCCGACAGATCCAGCATAGGCCTTCCACTGAGGTCGGAGAGGACATCTCAGATGCGCAAGCCACACATTTCTCCAAACGCTTGGCGCGATCTCCAATGACCGAAGACTTCGCGGATTCCACGATTTCTTTGGCGACAACGGGTGTTGCGACGGATGATTTACGCTTCAATTCTTGCAATCCTCTCGGTGCTTCCACTATAGCGAACTAGTCGCCATGCGCGGAACTCGGCGCGGTCTGTGGCGTGCCGGTCGGCACTCCCTTGCGGCCCGCAAACCATACCCGGGCGTCCTCAACCAACGCGTACGTAACAGGCACAACCAGAAGCGTCAGCAACAGACAGAGCGACTGTCCCCCGATGATCGTGATCGCAATTGCCGACCGTTGCGACGCACCTGCTCCGGTTCCGACCGCGGTGGGAATCAGACCCGCAATAATCGACAGAGTCGTCATCAAAATCGGTCGCAGTCGCACACGATTCGCCTCCATAATCGCCGGCAGCATCGGCATGCCTTCGGCGCGCAAGCGGTTCATGTAATCGATCTGCAAGATTCCGTTCTTCTTCACAATGCCCAGCAACAGCAGGATGCCGAGAGCGCTGAACAAGTTCAGCGAGCGCCCCGTGGCGATCAGCGAAAGCAGTGCAAAGGGAATCGACAACGGCAGCGTCAACAGAATAATGAACGGATGGATCAGGCTCTCAAACTGTGCAGCCAACACCATGTACATAAAGATCGAGGCAAGCCCGATCGCAAGAATCATGTTGGTGGTCGTCTCTTCGAGAATCTTCACCTGTCCTGAAAACAGCATGCGATAACCCGGAGGCAGAACCATCGTGTCGAAGATTTCCTGCGTCGCACCGGCGGCATCGTTCAAAGAGTAGCCGGGCGCGACGTTGCCGTAGATGCCAACTGAGAATTGCCGATTGAAGCGATCGATACGCGAGGGCCCAAGGCCGCGTTCCAGACGCGCGATCGAGTCGAGACGAACCAAGCCCAGCTTAGAAGAAGGGATCAGCAACCGACTCAAAGCCTGTGGATCGTCACGTTGTCCTGGGAGTAGACGCATCGTCACGGGATACTGTTCGTTATTCTCTTTGTAAGTCGAGATCTGATCTTCACCCGACATGAGCAAGCGCACGGCACTTGAGACATCCGATACGCGAACCCCTAAATCGGACGCCAGCGGACGATCAATGATCACCTGCAGTTCAGGGCTGTTGAGATTCAGGTTCGCCTTGACGTCCGCCAATCGAGGATCCGCAATCATCTTCTGGCTCGCCTCCTTGGCGAGGTCCACCATCTTGCGGATATCCGGCCCAAGCAACTGCGCCCGGATCGGAGCGAATGTGTCGCGTCCACCGAGAATATTGGGAAACGTGATGCGAGGCCGCGCAAATGCGAATTCCTTGAGCGTGTCGCGCATCTTCTGCGCCATTTCGCCGATCGGTGCGCGCTGATCCGGAGGAGCCAAGAGCACCGTGACAAACGAACTGTTCACGCGTTCTGAAAAGGAATTCGACCCCGGAACCACCGCCAGCACGCCAGGAATGCTGTCCAATTTCCTGGACACATCCAGTGTGGTCTTTTCGGTCAGCGCGAGAGAAGAACCCTCGGCCAGTTCCAGAAACAGACTCAACTCGCTCTGATCTTCCTGCGGCATCCAATCGCGGCCAATGTATTGATTGATCCAATACGTGGAAGCGAAAACACCGACGGCAATCGCCATGATCACCCAACGATGGTGCAGAGACCAGTCGAGGATTCCCAGATATCCGCGGTCGAGCCAAGTGGTGTGCGCATGTCCATGCTCCTTCTTGTGGGCACCGGCGCGGGTGCGCTTCAACATGCGCGAAGCGAGTGCCGGAGTCAGAGTGAAGGCAACCAGCATCGAAACCATGATCGACATCGCCATGGTCCAACCGAACTGATACATGAAGCGCTTGGCGTAACCCGTCATGAACGCCACAGGGACGAAAATGATCACCAGAGAAATCGTAGTGGCAAGCACCGCAAGTGCGATTTCTTTGGTTGCCTCGATGGATGCCGTGATTGGATCGACATCGTGCTCGTCCAAATACCGCACGATGTTTTCAAGCACAATGATCGCATCGTCGATGACGATACCCACCGCAAGTGTGAGTCCTAAAAGCGTCATGGAGTTCAACGTGAAGTCCATCACGCGCATCAGCGTGAAAGTCGTAATGATCGACGTGGGAATCGCAATCGACGAGATCAGCACCGTCCGCCAATCCCGGATAAAGATGAAGACGATCACCGATGCGAGCAAACTTCCCAAAAGCAGATGCTCTTCGAGGGCCTCCACCGAATTGCGAATGTAGGTTGCCTGCTCTTTCACGACGTCGATTTTGACGCCGGGCGGCAGTTGCTTGACGATTCCATCGATCCGCTTCTGAATGTCTTCGACGACTTTGACCGTGTTCGTTCCGATCTGCCGCCGGATCTCAAGAGTGACCGCGGGCTTACCTTTGTAATAGGCAAATGTGCGGCGCTCGGCCATGCCATCTTCCGCATGTCCCACGTCGCGCAATCGAATCGGCGCACCGCCGACGTTCTTGATGATGATCGAATCGAACTCTTTGACCTCTTCGATGCGGCCCATCGTGCGGACGCCCATTTCTGCTGGTCCGCGAATCACTCGACCACCGGGTGCTTCGATGTTCTCCGACGCAATCGCCCGTTGCACGTCCTGCGCCGTTAGGCTGTAGGCGCTCATCTTGTTCAGATCCATCATTAGATTGATCTGGCGTAAACGCCCGCCACCGATATCCACGCCGCCCACTCCGTCGACGGTTTCAAAGGCTCGCCGCAAAGTCTTGTCAGCGATTTCCGTTAGTTCGCGTACCGGCCGATCGCCGCTCACGGCCAGCGTCATGATCGGTTCCGAATCAGGGTCCTGCTTGGCAACGGTCGGGGGCAGCACATTCGGCGGAAGTTTCCGCATCGCCGCCGCCACCTTCTCACGAACGTCTTCCGACGCTTCGCCGATGTTTCGATCCAAAGTGAAAGTTACGAAAATATTGCCGCTGCCTTCGTTGATCATCGCGCGCATCTCGTCAATACCGCTGATAGACGCGATGCTTTCTTCGAGGGGCAGAATGACCTGCGAGGCCACTTCCTCGGGGCTTGCACCGGGCAACCGAACTCGCACGTAAACGGATGCCGGATCCGAACGGGGGAACAGGTCGACGCCCAAATCCACGAAGCTGAAAACGCCCATCACCACCAAAAACATGATGAGCATGAAAGCGAAAACAGGTCTTTGAACGCAAATCTCAGAGAGCTTCAAGCAGAGGTTTCCTTATAGGGGTTTCGATGTAAGGATGATTGTAACCAGTTCATTAGTTACAGGGGCGAGCCGAACGATCCGCGAACTTTCTCCAGATGTTCGCCCATCGCCAGCAACAGTTCCTCGGAAAACGGCTTCCCTACGAGTTGGACGCCCACAGGTAGGCCCTCCGGTGACATTCCCATCGGTAAAGTCAGCGCCGGAAATCCAGTCAGGTTGAATGCCGTCACCGGCATCATGGCCTCGAATAAACCGATCTCCTTCGTCGCCGTTTTCCATTTACGCTCCCGATGCTTGAACGCCGGAACACCGGCCACCGGCATCAGTATCACTGGCACTTCCGCCATCTGCCGCATGAGATCGATCCGGATACGATCGCGTTCGCCCAGCATGGCCACCACCTGCATCCCGCTAGGTTCGGGCGTACCGAGAATCTTCGGAAGAAACTCAACCCCGGTCCAATGTGCCTGATCCTCACGCCCCGCAATGAACTTGGCGATCGCCCGCGAAGGAAGATCGGTGAAGAAAAAGGCCCAGACATTCGGCGCACGCTCCAAGCCGGTCGGCGCAAAGGCATCCACGGTGAAGCCCGAATCGCTCAGCAGCGCTGCAGCCTTGCGTACCGCGTCGCGAACGCAATCCTGCACAGGGACATTCAGAAACTGTTCCATCACGCCAACGCGCACGCCGTCTAGAGACGCAGCTCGCAAAGGAACCGGCGCCGCAAACGGATCCTCGATATCATAACCGCACGTTGCTTCAAACAGTTCGCGAACATCGCGCACACTGCGCGCCATCGGACCCACAACCCCCAGCAATCCGCCCGGATGCTCGATCGCCGGCACGTGCCCCGCCGCCGAAACGCGCCCCGGTGTCACCTTCAATCCCGCGATGCCGCAGAAGTGCGCCGGCACGCGGACGCTGCCTCCACCATCCGATCCCATACCACCCGCGGAGCAGAACGCCGAGATCGCTGCAGCCTCGCCACCACTCGATCCGCCGGCCGTGTACTCCAGATTCCAAGGGTTGTTCGTGCGCCCAATGATGTGGTTGTCGCTCTCGTAGTTCGCCAGAAACTCGGGAGTGTTGGTCTTGCCCAGAAGGATCGCGCCAGCCGCGCGAAAGTTGCGGGCCACAGCCGAATCGCGCATGGCGATCTGTCCGTTGAAGCGGCTACCGCACCAGGTGGGCCTTCCCGCAACGTCCAATGAATCCTTGATCGACAGAGGAACCCCGAACAGACTCCCTTCCGCCTCGCCCTTCATCAAACGAGCTTCCGCAACCGCGGCAGCCTCGCGCGCCTCATCCGCCATCATCGCGATGAACGCATTGATCTTCGGATTGACGCGCTCAATCTGAGCGAGATGTGCATCCACGGCTTCAACCGGCGAAATTCTCCGCGCACGAATTTGTGCCGCCATCTCCACCAACGACAGTCGCTCGATTCCCACTAAATGTCACCTTTTCTGATCTGTTCCGCCATGTAATCGGTCGCCCGCCAAGCCAGCGCCAGAATCGTCAGTGTCGGATTCTTCTCGCTTGCCGTCGTAAAGATCGAACCATCCACCACGAAACAGTTTTTGACATCGTGCATCTGCCCGAACCCGTTCACCGCCGAACGTTTCGGATCCGCGCCCATCCGGCAAGTGCCGTGTTCATGGATGGCCGACCCGTACTTATCGATCCAGCCCCGCTCAAACGGCAGGATCTCAGCCTTCGCGGCTTTCAACACAGACTCGGCGGTATCGTACATGTCGACCAGCATCTTCTTTTCGTTCTCGCCGACCTTGTATTCGATGCGCGCCACTGGAATCCCATACCGGTCTTTCTGTGTGCCCTCCACCGTGACGCGATTCTCTTTGCGGGGCAGCACCTCGCCATAAGGATGAATCGCCACCAGCGCCGGAAAACGGTCTTTGATCGACTTCTTGAGATCCTCACCGAAGCCGGGCATCGTCTTCGCCCAGAATCCAGGACCCGGCTGCGCGCCCGTATTCCAGAACTGCGCACCATACCCGCGCAAATAATCGTGTTTCTTGTTCTGTCGATGATTGAACCGTGGCAAGTAGATGTGCTCGCCACCGATTCCGTCATCGTTCAAGGCTTTGGTTCCAACCAACTCCGGTACGAAACCATACATGTGAAACCGAACCTGTTCGGTTAGATAACTACCGATCACGCCTGAGGTATTGCCAATCCCATTTGGATACGCGCTCGATTTCGAGTTCAACAGGATGCGCGTCGAATCCACACAAGATGCCGCCACAATCACTCGTTTGGCGTAAACCCGCCGCTCGGCTCGCGTGAAGCGATCGAAGTACTGCACGCCATTGGCGAGCCCATTGTCGTCCACCGACACGCGAGCCGCAACGGCGTTGTCGATGATTTCCAGTCGCTTGCTCATAAACGCCGGTTCCAGCAAGTAGTCCGACGAATTGAAGAACGCGCCGATGTCGCAGCCCTTGCCACAGGCGCCGCAGTAGTGACATGGAGCGCGCCCGTTGTGTTCTTTCGTGAGAACCGCGCGCCGCCCGGCTACGATCGAAACCCCAATGTCGCGCCCGGCTTTTTGCAACAGCCTCTCGCCACAGCGAGGCGACGGCGGAGGCAGATGGAACTTGCTACCCGGCAAAGAATCCTGATCATCGTCGCCACCGCAGACTCCAATCAAGTGATCGACGCGATCGTAATAAGGCGCGATGTCCTTGTAGCGGATCGGCCATGGGATCTCCCAGCCATCTTTTGCGGGACCCTCAAAGTCCACGTCCGAATACCGCAGCGACACCCGCCCCCAAATGTTCGTCTTGCCGCCGCGTCCCCAAACACGAATCAAATCGAAAGGATCTTTGGCATCTGTCTCGTAAGGCTGCTCGCGCCGATCCAAATGAAACTGCGGTGGATGCTGCCCGCGAGCCAACCGCTCCCGCGTCTGCCAAGGCTTCACATGGCTCCAGAATCCGCCGCGATTGAACTTGCTTCCGGCATCGAGCAACAGCACGTTCACGCCCTGACGCGTAAGGTTCCACGCGGCCATGCCTCCCGCCGCCCCGCTGCCAACAACGATCACATCGTGCACTGTGGCACTGTTTTGCACGTACGCCATTAGCTTTGGTGCTCCGGATGCGTGCAGCCCTTAAACTCCGAAACGAACGTGTTCGCGTTCCAGCCGAGTTCCTGCTTCAAGCCCTCTTGCGTCGAATAGTAGACGTCGATCGTCTCACCCTTCAACAGTGCGAAGTGCCCGGCTCCTCTAGTTCCTTTCTCCTTGCTAATCCGTTCCAGCAACAGCAGCCGCGCTTCGGGATTCGTCCCGTTCGCCGCGAACCAGGCAAGCGTCTCTTTAAAACGCTTGGTCTTCGCGACGTTGCCCCTCAATGTCGAATCGATGATCGCGGCCACCCCCGCTTCCACCGCACCCGGCGTATCGGTCTTGGGAATGATGCGGCCTGTGAGTTCGGTGAGCAGTTCGAATTCGGACTTCAACAAGACAGCCTTAGAAGGCGTCTGCGCGGAAGTTTGTCCTAAAACGGGAAGAAGAGTGGCAGCCCCGGTGAGAACACCGAGGGCAGATCTGCGGCTGGGCATTCCGCTAGTCTATCGAAGCGCAACGGGCAAAAAGAAGTCGCCTATGCGCCGACGCCGAGTTCGTTCAGATCCAGCCAGCCCTGACAGCCACCGTTCTGCACAAACATCACCGTATCCACAACGAACGTTCGCGGCAGCTTGAACTGCTCCCATCGATCCCTCGCCAACTGCACTTTCCTCGCAGAATCTTCCGTAACCGTTGGACCTTGCGCCAAGGTCACATGCGGATGATAGTCGAAAGGTTCGTCGCAATAGAGCGAATGCCGGTTCAGGACACCGTGAATGCGTTCAAGGTCTTTCTGACCGCGTATCAGTTCCAGGTAAATCACACCAGTCTTGCCAAACACCGATACCGCTCCCAGCTCCACTACGAACGGATGACATTCGGGAAGCTCACTTTGCAGCTGACGCAACGCCGAATCACCCAGGCCATGCAACGGCCTCGGCGGAAGTAGCGTCACGTGAGACCGGGCAGAACAATCCGGAACCAATTCTGTGCGCAAACAATCGAGAAAACCGCCCAACGCCCCAGGCAAATAACAAACGAGCGCAAACTCGTCTTTGGGACCTTGCACGGACGGCTCCTGTACCGGAGCCTCGACTTGAGTCATGATAGTTGACCGTTATTGTATCTAAAAAACCTAGACAAGGAATCGAAGCAGTGTACTAGACCGGTACTCCCGCCGCAGTGGCAAAAGCACAGTCCACAGGAAGCTTCACATCGGGAACAATCCACTCCGCTGGTTCGAAACCGACATACTTAACAATCCGGATCTCGTTGGCTTCGTCCACCAGAAGATCACCAACCAGTAAGGCGTCACTCTTTGACTCCTTCAACTGGAACCAGGCGGCGTAAGGAGTTGCCGCCTCAATCGCCCCCGCTTCATCGTAGTCTTTCACTTTGACGCGGCTAACGCCGCTGACATGTGGCAATTGGCGAAATGGAGCTCGAAGACTGTCCTTCAGCCGGAAGATGCGATAGCAAGCCATAGGTAGCTTTCCATATTGTCGCTCAAAACAAGTTTTCTGCAAATGTTTTTTCGAGCATGGCCCCGGGCCACGGGTTCCGTTCCAAAAACCTGTTCGCGTCCTCTTCGCCTTTTGCGATCCAACGAATCACATTCGCCCGATCCCAACGTAAGCCATCTCGCGAAATCCAACCCAGACGCTTTCGCGGCCTTATCTGCGGCTGATCGGAACCGAATCCGCCCCAAGTCATGCAGTTAATCCCCAACATCGCGGTCGCACCCATTTTTCGAGCTTCGCGAAAAGGCAGCGGATCCAACAGTCCACCATCCGCGTAGGTTACCCCGTCAATCTGCTGCAGGTCGAATACTCCAGGAATCGCGCACGATGCCGCCAAGTGCTTCCAAGAAGAAATCTGTGCATCGCGAAAGATCGCGGAACGAAACCCGGCAACCCGTCGCGCAACGATGCCCAGAGGTAACACTGGCTTGAGTTCTCGGTGCATCCGTTGCATAGGCTCATACGCCGCGGCAGGATCGATGATTCCCTCCCGCCAGCTTCGCGGAAACCGGAATCGAGGCTTTGCCAACGCTTCGCCCCGCAACCAATGCTCTTCGATGATCGACGCATCGCAGCCGCACGCCACCATCCAGGCATTCAAGGAACCGATCGAGACACCAACCACCAGATCTGGCTTGTAGTGGCGTGAGATCACCTTCCAAGCGCCCACTTGATAGGCCCCGAACATCCCTCCGCCTGAAAATACGATGGCGCGCACCTACAATGAGTATATGGCGTTCGATGCGAAAGCTTACGGAACGGAAGTCGCGAGAATCCTCGCATTGAACGGCGACGGCGAACGGCTCATGCCACTCGTTTGCGACGTAAAGGCGGATGTCGCCGCCGGATACAAGGCGATCTCAGCCCACTCCAATCTATTTCCCGACGCCTCGCATCCCACTGCTGCGCTTGCGGGAATCTGGCTCTACTTTTCCTGCTCCGTCCAAGCCCACGAAATTGCGCAAGACGATCTATCGGTCGAAGGATCCTATTGGCACGCCATCCTCCACCGCCAGGAACCGGACGATTGGAACGCAGGCTACTGGTTCCGGCGCGTCGGCAAAGATCATCCCGTCTACCAACCGCTCGCCCAAGCCGCGGCGCACATCGCCTCGCAGAATCCAGCCAGCGGACTCACCATCGCAACCACCTGGGATCCGCATGCGTTCATAGAGTATTGCGCAGCAGCGCGTTCCACGCCAGGATCCCTGCAGGAACGCATTGCACTCCAAGTGCAACGAGTCGAATGGCAACTGCTGTTCGACTATTGCGCACGCCCGCAAGTCAAGGAAAGCTGATTGAAACGAATCTTAGCGCTCTTGTTTTTGGCCCTCGCCGCCGCCGGCATCTGGTGGATCATCGGCTGGCGGAACCGTCCCCCAATTGTCGAGTTCTCGCGAACCACCCGGGAAACCATTGTCGATCTGCTTTCCACCAACGGCAAGCTCGAACCGGTGGCCTGGGTTTCCGCACGCAACGAAGCCGGTGGCCTGGTGAAGTCGGTTCATGTCCGCAAGGGGCAGATGGTCGCCAAAGGCGCACCTTTGCTCGAAATCGAGACGCGTGAAGCGCGCGCGGCCTTGGATTCGGCACAGGCCCGCATCGCGCAAATCCGCGTGGAACTAGACACCATTGGCAAAGGCGGACGCGCCGCGGAAATTGTCGCGATCGATGGCTCCGTCGCAACGGCCAAATACGATCGTTCAACGGCACAAGCAGAGGTCGCGGAACTCACCCGTCTCGTCGCCAAAAACGCGGCTACGCCCTACGAACTTACCCAGGCCAAACAGCGCGTGCAGGCCGCCAACGTGCAGATTCAATCGCTCGAGCGACGCCGCGGATCCCTCGTTGGCGTCGCCGATCGCAACGCCGCGGAAGCCCGCCTGCGCGATGCGGAATCCTCCGCCAAACTCGCCGAACAACAGATCGCCCTGGGAACCGTGCGCGCACCCATGGCCGGTTCTGTCTATCAGATCGATGTGCGCGAAGGTGACTTCCTAGCGCCGGGCACGCTCGTCGCGTCGATCGGTCAGATCGACACCTTGCGGGTCACCATCTATGTCGACGAACCGGAACTCGGACGCGTCGATATCGGCAAGCCTGTCATTGTTACGTGGGACGCTAAACCCGGTCGTGAATGGAAAGGCAATGTGGAGAAGGTGCCAACGCAGATCACCACGTTGGGATCCCGTCAGGTCGGCGAAGTGCTCTGCAGGATCGCCAATCCCGATCACGATCTTTTGCCGGGCTCCAATATCAATGCCTTCATCCGCGCCGCCACGGTAGAGCACGCGGTAAGCGTCGCCAAGGCCGCGCTTCGGCGCGAAAACAACCAGACCGGCGTCTTCTTGCTGCAAGGAAACGAGGTGGTTTGGCGCCCCGTGAAGCTCGGCATATCGAGCCTCGTGCGTGCGCAAGTGATCGAAGGGTTAAAGGATGGCGACTCTGTGGCGATGCCGACCGAGCGTCCGCTGAAGACCGGATTCAAAGTGGAGCCAGAAATCAAGTAGCGATCAATCGAGGTGTACTTCATCGATGACGCCAAGAATCGCCGCGTCAATCGGCGAATTCGGACGCCCCACCGCCGTCATGGCGGAAAAGCCTTCCACGACCAGAAGCACCCGGTCACCTACCCCGGCATCGGCGGAATCCAACGCGATCACAGCCTCGCCACGATTCGATCCATCGAGATTCACGGGCTGCACGATCATCGCCTTGCGGCCCACATGCGACGCATGTTTCTCGGTCGAAACCATCTCACCGATCACACGCCCAATCAACATTCCGCTCGGACCTCATCCACAACGCCAACGATCGTCGTATCGGTGGGAACCTCAGCAGGCAGAAACGGAAAGCTCGACTCTTTGCCGCGGCAATAATAGATGATTTCACCAGCCCCAACGCCAACCGCATCGGTGCAGATGAGTTGCTTGCCCGTTGGAATCAATTGCGGATTCAGCGGCTGCACGATCATCAGCTTCTGGGCGTGCAGGTTCCGATCCTTCACCGTCGCCACGATCGAGCCCATCACCCGCCCCAGATACATCTACTTCTCCAAATGCACCAGATCGACGATTCCGACAATCGATGCGTCAACGGGTTTGTCTTTGCAGCCTTCCGCCATACGCGCCGAAGAGCCGCTGACTACCAACACCAGATCATTCGGACCCGCACCCACACTATCCACCGCAATCAGATAGTTCGATTCTGGGTTGCCCTCGGGAGTCACCGGTTTCACGATCAGCAGCTTGAACCCCTCCAGGCGTGGATCCTTACGGGTCGCGACGATGTTGCCGGCAACTCGAGCGAGAATCATTTATTTCGTAGAAGCCTTGCCGATCGGCAGAACATCTTCAAGACTCGGATGCGGACGCGGAATCACGTGCACGGCGATCAGTTCACCGACGCGGCGCGCGGCCGCTGCTCCGGCATCGGTTGCGGCGCGGACCGCGGCCACATCGCCACGAACCATCGCTGTGACATAGCCCGAGCCAATTTTCTCCCAGCCTACGATGGTCACATTCGCGGCCTTCACCATCGCGTCCGATGCCTCGATCATGGCGATCAGACCGCGAGTTTCAATCATTCCGAGCGATTCGCCCATTGTTGCCATTCCTCCTCAACGAAAGCTATTTGCCGCGACTTGCGGCAACAGCCTCATTGATCAGCGCGATCAGTTCCGCGCGCGTAAACTCAAATTTCTCTTCCGCTGTCCCGGCACCGCCGCCGACATCTTCCGCCGCCTCAGGACATCCCTGCCGCGCCGTCGTCTTCGATACGATCCCGTAACGCGACCTTGAATCAATCAGTTTAGCGACTTCCTGCCTCGGAAGCACCTTTGCTCCGCCCAGCGCTTCCGCCACCAATGCGATCTTCGCCGTATGCTCCACCGTTTCCATGCGAAAATACGCCTTCCAGAGATCGCTCGCGTAACAAACCACACCATGGTTGCCCATCAGGATCGCGTCATAGGAAGGGATGTACGGCCTCAACGAATCGCTCAAGGCTGGCGTACCCGGCAAACCGTAGGCAGCCAGCGGAACGCATCCCAACAACAAAATTACTTCCGGCAAAATCGCCTGATTGAGAGCCCGCCCCGCTACTGCGAACCCCGTCGAGTGCGGCGGATGAAAGTGGACGACGCTCTCAATATCCGCGCGCATTCGATACACCGTGCAATGCATCATGATCTCGCTCGTACGCTCGCGCTTGCCCTCAATCTTGTTGCCGTCGAGATCGCAAATGATCAGGTCATCCACCTGCATCATGCCTTTGCTGATGCCGGTCGGCGTGCACAGCACACGCCGATCGTCGAGGCGAACAGAGATGTTGCCGTCGTTGGCCGCCACCCATCCCTTCTGCCATGCGTATTTGCCGATCTCTACGATGTCGGCGCGAAGCTGCGATTCGTTTACCAAGAACCTTCGATTTTACCAGAACATGCAAGCGATGACGCTACAATCGAAGCAGTGGATCGACGCCGCATGTGCCCGCAATGCCGGGCCTTCATCTCCTCCGACGACAAGACCTGTCCCTACTGCAACGAGACCGTGGGATCTCGTGCGGCATCGGTACGCCCGCAGGACGCGTTCTCATCCATGGTTCCCGAACACTCGACCATGACGCTGATGTTTCTGCTGCTCAACGTCGCCTTCTGGGTTTCTTCCGTCATCATCAGCGCCAATCAGGGCGGGGGCAACAATCCGATCATGGACCTCGACTCCCGTACTCTGATCCTGCTGGGAGGTAAGTGGAGACCCGAAATCCTGTACGGCGGACAATGGTGGCGCCTGCTCACAGCGGGATTTTTGCACGGTGGTGCCATGCACATCGTCATGAACGGGATGAGCCTTTACCAAGTTGGGCGGCACTTCGAAGATTTTCTCGGTCCGGTGCGGCTCTTCCTGGTCTACTTCATCGCCACAATCTGCGGGTTCGGCCTGAGTCTCTACAGTTCCGGATCTCTGTCCGTTGGTGCCTCCGCCGCCATTGCCGGTTTGGTCGGCGCTCTCTATGCGTCAAGCCGTTTTACCGGTTCTCCGACAGCGGCCGGGCAAAAGTTGTACGGCTACTGGACCCTCGGCCTGCTCATCGTCGGATTCCTGGGTAATTGGTCCAATATGATGCGCATCGACAACGCCGCCCACATTGGCGGTTGGGTCGCCGGGTATCTCTTGATCACTGCCGCCGGATTCCCGGGCTCCAACCGTTCCACTCGCGAATTTGTTCTGCGGATTCTGCTGATCGTTGCCGTCGCCGCGACCCTCCTGTCGTTTTGGAAGATGGGGAGTTTCTTCATCGAAAAGGCCCCAACGTCAGCCTATCAGCGGCAGTAAGCACCTTCGGTTGGGGCAAAGTAACCTGTCCTACCGATCAACGTTCCTAAGTTGTCGGCGATCTACAAGCTAGTGTTTCTATAGGAATCTTGTTGAAATCGGTACCTAGGTACGTCGTATGAGGACAACCTAATGTAATATATAGGAGACATGACGAACAGGTGCCCGGATTGTGGCAGCCGGGATCTTAAGATCTCCTCTCGCCGAGGGTTCGGCGAATACGCCCGAGCGCTGTTCGGTTCCTACCCCGTTCGTTGCAACAATTGCAAATCTCGTTTTGAGGTCTCGGTCTGGAGCAAACGCCTCTTCCGTTACGCCCATTGCCCCAGGTGCCTGCGAACAGACTTAAGTCGTTGGAACTTAGAGCATTACATCGTTCCCTTTACAACCCGATTCAAGCTCAACCTGGGGGCTCAACCGTTCCGCTGTGAAACCTGCCGATGCAATTTTGCAAGTTTCCGGCCCAGACGTGAACGCTTCTCCTGGCGCAAGCATCGGGAACGCGGTCTTGCCGCTGCCGCTGCCCGTGCTCTGGCATCCGGTCACAACAAGGATGCACGAAAAGCCGCGCCTCCCCCTGAACCTCCTCCGCCCACCCAGCAGGATCCGAATTCAGCGGCTTCTCCTCAAACCGTCACCTCTTACTCTGACTAGACTTCCCAGTTGCAAATCCCGAAACAGAGGTTGACAGGATTGTTTTATCCACACCGTCGAGCCCGACTCAACACTCTATCTCATTGATAACAAATAGATTAAATTCACTGTGAATATTGCATTTCAGTATTGACAACCGTTTCCACTTGATCCATAGTGAAGTTGGTTCCAAGAGGTTCGAATGGAACAGCAAGCCGAGCGGAAGGCAAACGATTCCAGAACGATGATCTGGTGGCAACCCAAATTTGGCCACCGGGGAGCGACGGGATAACGGGCAATACGCGAAGGCGAGCAACCGGTGCTGATGATCCGCTGAGCTCTACGATCTGGCGGGAAGTTTGTAGGAGGGTAACCCTGCGAGCATCCCAAAAGGGAGAGGAAGCGTGAGGACAGTATCGGTGCGGGGAGGAACGTCCGAGCGCGGGTGGTGACATCCGCCAAAGACAGTAGGCCCTGAGGAAGCAAAGCAGCAGGTCGGGAACGTTGACCCCGCCGCGGTAATTCTCGTAAGAGAAAAATCGTTGCAGGCGAGCGAAAGGCCGCGCAATGCATCCGGCTCCGATTCAGCTTGTCGGCAAGAGTCTGTCCGTTGAAAAACCCGCAAGGGTTGATCGTCGGCAGTCTCCCTTCCGATGGCGGAATCGCCAAGTTTCGTGCCGTGCATGCCGGCAGGGAAGCAACGCTGTTTCAATCAGGGTCACTTGGAACCATTTTCATTTCCTTGGGCGTTCAGACGAAGCGGAAGACCGCGAACGCGGCGAAGCGATCGCCATCAGATTGCTTAAGAAAGAATTCGCCACCTCCCAGCACCTTCCCTGGCTACGCCGCGAAGTCATGATGGCGCGTCGCATCCAGCATCCCAACGTCTGCCGCGTCTTCGATGTCGTGCAATGCCCCCCAGGCGGTCTTTCTCACCATGGAACTGCTGCCGGGAAGCACCCTCGCGCAGTTTCTCAAACGCGAAGGCGCTACGAATGAGCGCCGCGCCCTGCCGGTCATCCGTCAAATTGTCGCCGCGCTGGCGGCTGCGTATGCCAGTGGAGTCGTTCATCGCGATCTCAAGCCCAGCAACATCATCATTGGTTCCGGTGGAATCCAAATCGCCGATACCGTCGCCGCCAACATCAATATCGCAGAGAGCAAATGGCATCATGTCGCCGCCGTCGTCAAACGCCTTCCCTCGCAAGCATCCGCAATCTACGTGGGTGGCGCCCTCACCGCAGCCAAAGGAAAGAAGGTCGGCGTCGCCAACCTCGATCACGACGAACCCGCCTGGATCGGGAGGCATCGCCGCAACGAACTCATCAATCGCGACAACATATACTATCGGGGCGATCTCGACGAACTCAGCATTTACCGCCGTGCCCTCACGCCAGCCGAAGTCAAGTCGGTGTTCGCGGCCGGATCCAAAGGCAAGTGCAAGGCCGCCGCACAGCGCCCCTAAACTTGCCCTCCGTGAAACAATAGGATCAGGATGATCCAACGTTACACGCGGCCCGAAATGGCGCGCATCTGGAGTGAAGAAAACAAGTACCGCCAGTGGCTCGAGGTCGAACTCGCCGCCAGCGAAGCCCTCGGCGAAATCGGCGATATCCCGGCCGAAGCCGCCCAACTCCTCCGCGCCCACGCCGATTTCAGCGCAGAGCGGATCCTCGAAATCGAGCTCGAAGTCAAGCACGACGTCATCGCTTTCACGACCGCCGTCTCCGAATCGATGGCCAAAGCTGGCCACCCCGAGGCCAGCCGCTGGTTCCACTATGGCATGACGTCGAACGACGTCGTCGATACCGCTGGCGCGTTGCTCGCAAAACAAGCCTCCATCCTCATACGCGAAGGCGTCGTCCACCTCCTCGAAGCCCTCGAAAAGCGCGCCTACGAATTCAAGGACACGATCCAAATCGGACGCACCCACGGCATCCATGCGGAACCCTATACCTTCGGACTCAAAATCGCACTCTGGTACGACGAACTCGCCCGCGGCCTCAAACGCTTCGACGCCGCCGACGACGAAATGCGCTGCGGCAAGATCTCCGGTGCCGTCGGAACCTTCGGCCACATCGGTCCCGAAGCCGAAGAGCGCATCTGCGCCAAACTCGGCCTTCACGCCGCGCCCATCGCCTCCCAAGTCATCTCACGCGACCGTCACGCCAACTACATTCATGCCTTGGCGTTGCTTACGGCCCTCTGTGAAAAGATCGCGCTCGAGGTCCGGCATCTTCAGCGAACCGAGGTTCGCGAGGCCGAGGAGCCTTTCGCCCCGGGCCAAAAAGGATCCTCCGCCATGCCTCACAAACGCAATCCGGTCACCTGCGAACAGATCTGCGGCTTGGCTCGTGTCGTACGCTCCAACGTCCAGGCCGCATACGAGAATATCGCCCTCTGGCACGAACGCGACATCTCCCATTCTTCGGTCGAACGGATCATCATCCCCGACTCTACAACCCTCACCGATTACATCTTAGCCAAGACCATCTGGTTGGTAGAAGGGCTGATAGTCTCCCCGTCCCGTATGCTCAAGAACCTGCATGCCACTAACGGCCTAGTCTTCTCCGGGCAGGTACTCCTGGATCTAGCCGCAGCAGGTATGCTCCGTGAGACGGCCTACAAAACTGTACAAGCCCAGGCAATGCGTTGCTGGCAGCAGGACCTCGATCTCAAAGAAGCCTTGGCAGCTGATCCAGAAGTGCGTAAGTATATGACATCAGAGCAGTTAGATAAATGTTTCACCCTGCAGAACCAACTCGCGAATGTCGACGCTATTTTCCGCAGAGTCTTCCAAATCTCTTAGTGTCAATGTCATACAGACTTAGACCTCACTAGCAGCTTTGTCTTAGTTCCGAAAGGCTAGGCACTGGATACCCCAAAGTACCTGAGAAAAACCTGTTCGGATTTCGCCGCTTTCGGGTAAACTACTGAACAGAAGGACGGATGAACGTAAGGTTCGCCGCGAATGAATGAACAGCCTTAAAGACCTCGAGATGGCAAGGGTGCTCTTGGTCGACGACGATCCAGCATCCCGATTGACTCTCCAAACCGTGTTGGAGGCCGGCGGTTATTCGGTCCATTCCGCTGCATCGGCAGCGGAAGCCTACGGCAAAATGGAAGAATTTCAGTACGAACTGATCCTTACGGACATGCAGATGGAATCGCCGGAATCAGGCCTGCGAGTCCTGCAGCATGCTCGCATGATGGAATACAAACCCGCAACCGCAGTCTTCACCTCCTCTCAGGACTCAGTGGGCGATGGCGGCAACTCCGTCCTCATCGAACCAGAAGATGTCCCTGGGCTTCTTGATCAAGTCGCTGGTCTCATTGGCGTCCGCGCCAGTCGGCGGGTGGAACGCGAACTCCGCATGGCCCATTCCGGGGCCTGCTAACTCATCTGCCAAGCCCCGTGTGCAAACACGGGGCCGCCCTCAAGAAGTCGGCCACCGTAAAGTCCCCGTTAGTTCGGAAACAGCAGTCACCTGCTCTTCCCCGCAAAACTGTGCCAACTGCTTCGCAATCCGGATCGCCGCCTCTGGATCCCAAAACGACGCGGTCCCCACTTCCACCGCAGTCGCACCCGCAATCAGGAACTCGGCCGCGTCTTCTCCAGTGGCGATGCCACCCAACCCAATCACCGGAACCTTCACGGCCTTCGCCGTCTCGTACACCAGTCGCAGTGCGATCGGCTTGATCGCGGGCCCCGATAACCCTCCAAACCCCGCCCCAATCCGCGGACGCCGAGCCCGCGCATCCACCGCCAGCGAGATGAAGGTGTTCACCAGTGAGATTGCATCTGCACCCGCGTCCACCGCCGCCTGGGCCAAAGGCTCAATGCGCGCCACGTTGGGTGAAAGCTTGACAATAATCGGACGCCGTACCGCGGCCTTGCGGCACGCCCCAACAACTTCCGCCAGCATCGCGGGATCGCTCGAAAAAGCAATGCCGCCGTGCTTCGTATTCGGACACGAAACATTCAACTCGTACGCCGCCAATCCAGGCGCATCCTCAAGCACCGCGATCACTTCCTCGTAATCTTCCACCGCGTAGCCAAAGACATTGGCGATCACCTTCGACCGTAGGCCCTGCAACTCAGGCAGCTTCGAAGCCACAAACTCGCGAACCCCTATGTTCTGGAGCCCAATGGAATTGATCATGCCACCGTGCGCTTCCCAAATTCGCGGAGGACGATTGCCGTCCATCGGCTTCTTGGAAAGGCCCTTGACCACGAATCCACCCAGCGCATTGAGATCGAGTATGTCGCGAAACTCAACGCCATAGGCGAAAGTGCCGGAGGCGGCAATCACGGGATTTTGAAACTGGATTCCAGCAATCGTGACATCCATTCGAACAGCCATAGGAATTGAAGAAAGGGTAACTTACTCGAAGGCACTGAAGGCAACTGCAAACGAGACTGCCCCGGGCCTTCCATCGAAGACACCGGCCTCTAACTCAAGAGCGAAGAACGATTCCCCCGCACACGATGACTCGAACCTCGCCGCAAGGTCGTTCTGGAATCCGAATGGCGGACAGTAGCCGCGATGTCCAGGCACGAAAACAGCTTGCTCACCGCGCTTGCGCAACAGATCGAGCCCCTCGCGAACCAGCGCGGAACCAATGCCGCTGCTCTGCCGCCCTGGCTTCACGGACATCGGTGCCAACCCAACCGCTCTCACGCCGGTAAGCACCAGCCGCGAAAAGAGCAGATGCCCAACGATCACGCCGTGTTCCTCGAACACCGGCGACGACACAGCATCGCCAGAAGCGCGCAATCCGTCGACGAGATCCGCGGTTCTCGAAATGCATCGCGAACGACCATCTCACGTATGGCAGAGGGTCAGGAAATCACGTCGCCTTCGCCCTTGGCCAAGAACAGATTTTGCTCCAGCCCTTGCTGCTTGTCGTAGAGTGCGCGATAGCGGCCATGGCTCCCGTAAAGCTGTTCGTGCGATCCACGTTCCGCGATCGATCCATCCTCAACGACAAGAATCTGATCCGCCCGCCGAATCGTCGACAACCGATGTGCAATCACAAATGTCGTGCGCCCCTGCATCAGGAACTTCAAGCCATGCTGGATCAACGCCTCGGATTCCGAGTCTAAGCTTGAAGTAGCCTCATCCAGAATCAACAGCCTCGGATTCGCCAGGATCGCCCGCCCAATCGAAACCCGCTGCCGTTGCCCTCCGGAAAGCTTCACCCCGCGCTCGCCGACAATCGTGTCGTATTTCAACTCAAACCGCTCAGCGAACTCATCCACACGCGCAATGCGGCACGCTTCGAGAATCTGTTCTTCGGTCGCATCCGGCTTCGAAAACGCGATGTTCTCGCGAATCGTTCCATCGAACAAGAAGGTTTCCTGCAGCACCACGCCCAGTTGCGGACGAAACGTATCGAGCCGCACTTTCGAGAGATCCTTCCCATCTACCCGGACCAGGCCCGTATTCGGTTTGTGGAAAGCGCAAATCAGCCCAATGATCGTGGACTTGCCCGATCCGGACGAACCAACCAGCGCTGTCACGGAACCAGGCTTCGACTCAAACGAAATCCCCTTCAAGACTTCCTTGCCTTCTTCATAAGAGAAATTCACATTGTCGAATTCAACCAGTCCATCGATAGCGGGCATCGCCACCGTGCGGTTCGGATCCTGATCTTCGCGAGCCTCACGCATCACCTCACGCGTGCGCTCCAGCCCGGCGATCGCTTCGGTGAGTTGCGTACCGATACCCACGATTTGGAATACAGGAGCGATCAAAAAAGCCAGAAAGGTCGTGAATGAAACGAATCCACCCAGAGTCAGCGCACCGGAAAAAATCTGTTGCGCGCCAAAGTACATCACTCCCGCACCGACGATTCCCAACAGCAGTGACGACGAAAGGCTCATCACTGCAATTGCATTCATCGATTGCAAAATGTTGTCCAGCAGCCGCTGCACACCCTTGGCAAACACAGAGTCTTCGCGCGCCTCGGCATGGTATCCCTTGACCACACGTACCCCACCGAGCGACTCCGTCAGCCGCCCCGTGACTTCTCCCGTGATCTTGCCGCGCTCTTTGAAGATCGGGCGAATGGATTTGAAGGCATTCTGTAAAATAGCCGTAAAGGCGACGATGATCACCAACGCCATCATCGTGATCTTCGGACTGATGCTCAACAGGATCACGAGGCTCAGCGCCGCGGTCAACAATCCACCCACGAATTCCACCAGCCCCGTGCCAATCAGATTGCGTACCCCTTCCACATCGTTCATGATGCGCGACACCATGACGCCACTCTTGTTGGCATCGAAATAAGAAATCGACAGCCGCCCCATGTGCACCTGCACTTTCGCACGCATCTCGGCAATCAGCCGCTGCGCCGCTTTTGAGAGCAATTGGGTCAAAGAAAACGATGTCGCGCCTTGGACCAAGGTCGCCGAGACCACCGCTGCGAGCAACGGCAAGAGCATCTCTTGCTTCCGCTGGCTGAGCACCTCATCGATTAGGAACTTGGTGGAATACGGCAGAACCAGTCCGGAAACCCGATTGATCACCATCAATATCATGCCGCCTAGCAGGATCTTCCACCGCGGACGTACGAGCGCGAGTATGTCCGGCCAAACATCGCGCAATTGTTCAACGGTTTTCTTCTTGGGCTTCGCGTCCTTAGGATTCACAGTACCTATAAGGATGACAGGTCAGGCAAAAAGTCGCACCTACCTTCGGCGACACACTGGGTGAAATCACCCAATCCACACCCACCGGAAGCCCAAAAACATTAAGCATTTTGGCATTTAGTTTTACGGAAGATCATGCCAACATGGTGATGGAGCTACTATGCGATATTTCGTCCCCGTTGCCGTACTGTTCGCCGGATTCCTGGCGGTCACCACCCCGTCGCACGCAAAGCCGGAGTTCACAAAGAAAGAGAAGAAATCCTGCGCCCACTGCCACACGACGGCGAAGGGTCCCGAACTTTCCGACGTGGGCAAGTTCTATAAAGAACACAAGACGCTCGAAGGCGCACCGAAACCCAAGAGCTAGTCCCATCCGCACAGGATCGAAGAAGGCCGGGAGTCCTGGATTGGATTCCCGGCCTTTCGTTTTATTTGGTGCTGACGTCTTTGTCTTCAGCCGGGTCTTCAGCCGGGTCTTCAGCCGGGTCTTCGGCCGGGTCTTCGGCCGTAATCTCCCGCCTTCCCGATTTGCCGGTAAAGCACGCCGGGTCGATCGGATAGACTTCCGGATCGAGAATCACGGTATAGAAGTGCCATACGATCACGGCAAATGTAGCGAGAATCGCCTCATAGAAGTGCAGCGCGGCCGCGGCATCGAGCCACTCCCGTGGGATCCACTGAAATGTGTACTTGTTCGCCCACAGCAGAAATCCGGTGATCGCCATCACCGCCGTTCCCCACACCACGGCCCAGTATTCGACTTTCGCCACGTAGCTGTGATGCGGCAGTTGGGGCTTGGTATTGCGCAACCCAACGTTGTAAAGGAACATGCCCCAGCCCTGTGGGATGTCGCTCCAACGCGGCACCAATCCCACCCAATGGGCGCGCAGCTTGCGATTGGCAATGAGCGCGACAATGTGCGCGACACCGGCAAGCAGAATGGCCACCGCCGCGAAACGATGCAGGGTTCCACGCACCGGCCAGACTGCCTCCCACTGCACCATCGGTTGCGCCCACCAGGCGTCCGGATACCGCAGCGCAAAGCCCGTGAGCACCAGAATCACGAACGAAATCGCCATCAGGCCGTGCATCAGCCTCTCTGCGCGAAACATCCGGACTTCTCCTTGCGGATGTCCGTAAACCGCCGCCCGCCCGTGCAGCAGGTTCAGCTTGCGCAGGAAGTCACCGCCCTGATGTAGAAACATAAGGGTGATCGTCGCAGGGATCAGAATCATGTAGATTCCTCGAATCAGCAGCACCGCTGGCGGCTGGCCCTCTTTTTCCGTGCGATGCATCTTCGCATTGGCGAACCGTTCGCTTGCTCCGGGATGGCAATGGCCACAGGTGGCCTTGAGGTTGGCCGGATGGATCGTGGACTTTGGATCGGAGGCCGGCAGGATGTTGTGGATCCCATGGCAGCTCGCGCAGTTGGCCACAGTCTGAGATCCGGTCTTTGCGGCCAAACCATGGAAAGACTGATCGAACGTCGTGACTTTGTCCAATGGCAATTGGAAGCGTCGCGCGAGCACAACATTTTCGTGGCAACTCGCGCAGGTCTGCCGGATGTTGCGCGCGCTCACCAGGGACTCAGGATCGCGCGGCGGCAGATTCGTATGCGCGCCATGACAGGTGGTGCAGCCTGCGGACGCCTGATCCCCTTGCAGCACCAGCACCCCATGGACACTTGCCTGATACTGCCTACTGATTTCCGCATGGCAGGTGCCACAGACTTTCGGGACATCCCGACGGAAGGCCGCATCCTTGGCCTTGCTGGTCTCGTGAACATCGTTGTGGCAACTGGCGCAGGTCGGGGTCTTGGTGTTTCCCGTCTTGCGGAGGCGCGCATGGGCACCGGCTTCGAACTTCTTCACCGAGTCTTCGTGACAGGTATCGCAGGACAGCTTAGCAACCGGAATAGTATGCGGGTACGCCTTCACTCCGTCATGACAGGTCTGGCAGTCCATCCCGGTATGGGTGGATTTGCTCAACTTCTGCCCTTGGTCATGGCATTCGGCGCAGTTGGTCTGTGCGGAGATGCCGACGATGCCACTGAAGCCGCAAAGACCAACCATCAGCATCGTCTTTAGGATCGGGCGCACTGGGTATTCACCTCCACGAGAAGCCTGAATGCGAGCACGTTGAGCTCCATAGTGTTTGGTATTGCAATTGCTTAACAGCCCTCTATGTCACGTCCTCGCTCACTGGGTGAAGTCTTTGCCTTGTTCACTCGAAATCTCATCAGTCTATTGGGAACCGGCCTCACCACTGCTGCTGCTGTCATCTTTGTCAGTCTCTGGGTGATGTCCGCCCTCGGGTTCCATGGCGGCGGTGCCTATCTGGGATTGATTACCTTCGTCGCGATTCCAATGCTGTTCCTGTTGGGGCTTCTTCTCATCCCCGTCGGACTCTGGCGCGAAAAGAAGCGCTTGGCGGCGGGTGGCGAAGAACGAGCCACGGCGTTTCCAGTTCTCGATTTCAACGTATCGCGCACGCGGAACATCGTTCTTAGCGTCGCTGTGGCGAGCGCCATCAACGTTGTCTTGCTGAGCGCGGCCACTTACAAGAGTGTTGAGGTGATGGAAAGCGTCGAATTCTGCGGCACCGCCTGCCACTCGGTGATGGCACCCGAGCACACAACCTACTTGCGCTCGCCCCATTCTCGCGTGAAGTGCGTAGAATGCCACATCGGCCCGGGCGCGGATTGGTTCGTGAAAAGCAAAATTTCAGGATCATGGCAGCTCATCTCGGTCGCTTTCAATTTGTATCCAAGGCCCATCAAAACACCGGTTCACAGCCTGCGTCCGGCGCGCGAGACTTGCGAGCAGTGCCACTGGCCGACGAAGTTCATCGGCGATCGCTTGAAGGTGATCTCGCATTTCAAGGACGATGAAAAGAACACGCCCACGAAGACCGTCCTCCTGATGCGCGTCGGTGGAGGCAAGCCCGCTGAAGCGCATGGCGTGCACTGGCACGTGGATCCGAAGGTGGAGGTTCGCTACCGCTCCGACTCTTCCCGCATGAATATGTATGAAATTGCGTGGTCCAAGCCAGATGGCACAAAGGGAAGTTTCAGAACCGCGAAAGCGGATTCCCCGGAAGCGAAGGCCGTCACCGAATGGCGCACGATGGATTGCATCGATTGCCACAATCGGCCTTCGCACATCTACCGCATGCCGGAACCGGAAATCGATCAAGCATTGGCTGACGGACGCATCGATACGACGCTGCCCTTTATTAAGCGCGAGGGCCTGAAGGCTCTGCAGACCGAGTATCCCTCGCATGAAGCGGCAACCAGTGGCATTCGAGCAGTCATCCGCAAGTTCTATGAGTCCACATCGGCCGATAAGGCCAAAGTGGACAAGGCCGCCGCGGAAATTACAGGAATTTGGACCGGCAATGTGTTTCCGCAGATGAACGTTAAGTGGGGACAGTATCCGAACCACCTGGGCCACGCGGATGAAAAGGGTTGCTTCCGCTGCCACGAAGGCTCAAAGATCACGCAGGACTGCAATACGTGCCATTCGCTGGTTGCCATAGAGGAATCCGACCCCAAGGTGCTAAAAGATTTGGGCGTGAATCCGTAGAACAAAAATGGTCCAACTCTGGGCCGGCCAGCGCTTCCTTGTTTAGAGGATCACCATGCCCAGAGGATTTGCACCTACGCTCACCGGAACTCGCGGCACAACGCATGGCTGTTTCTTGCTGCGGACGGATCAGTTCGAACAGCGGAACGCGCCGTTCAACGCGAGAGACCAGCCGCAATCTTCCGATTCGGCGACCGGCGCGTCTACGTCCCCCGTCTCAGTTGGCGTGGAGGCGAATGCGCCGCATTCGACAACAGTGCCCGAACGACATCGGTCGGCTCGGTCCACCGCGGTTTGCTTCACAATGCGGACGGCTCCATCCGTATGAAGAACGATGCAAGCGGCATGTTCTCGCGAATTCCGACGCATTTGACCGAGTACCTTGGCGCAGGCAACGTGATTCGGGCACCTTTCGAAAACGTTCATGATGATTTGGAGGAAGGCGGAACCGAACGGGACACGCGGGAAAACTTCTTTGCCCAACTCGCGGCCATGCCCGCGGGCCTCGATTTCTTCGCCTATTGCGGCCATGGAACAGAGAATGGACTTGCGTCCGCTTGTGTGGACAACGACACCGCGCGAGCCCGCCTCGTCACCTCGCTTGCGAGCCTACAGCAGGGCGGAACCGTCATCCTCTATGCTTGTTCCACCGGTGCACCGGGAGGACTGGCGCAGCAACTGTCCCGGACTCTCGGCGGCGGTAATATCTCAGTTTGGGGACATACCCAGAGCCGATCCGCTTCGACCAACCCCACAAAGGTGCGGTATCTTCGAGGCGAAGCTCTCTCGTTACAACATGAACTGAGCGACGCAGCAAGAACCCGTTGGAATCGCGGAAGGTTGCCAGATCGAATCTATATCATGGCCCAGTTCTGGACCATCGCAGAACTGGAGACCCAGATCGCCGCGGCCGCGTGATCACAGAGGACGGCGGTCTAAATGCTAGGCTCGGACGCCCCATTCCCCAACCAGATCGTCCAGGTGTACGCGCTTGATCGAGTGCACCATCTCGGTTCCGATTGAGTAGCCCTCGCGGGTCTTCTTCGAATAACAGACCACAGCGACAAAAACCTCGTCTTCGACTTCGGCGCGAAGGATCTCTCCTATCGGGAAACCCGCTGGAACCATCAGTTTGAATCCCGTTTGCGAAAGATCGGCAATCTGCCCGGTGACCTTCTCTTTGCTGCCAAGCACATTCACCGTCGCCTGGTTTGCCACATCGAATCGAGGTTGTTTTCGCTTGTCGTCGGCCTTCTCTGCTGCCGGATCGACAGGTGCGGAAACCTCCAAATCAGCAACGGGTGGTTCTTCAGTATGTGTGCTCACGCTCCCATCATTGACGCGGTTGGTGCAACGTGAGAATCAGGTGAACTCCGTAATATCAACCCGAAAGCACCCTAAATCGGTCAATAGTGTACGGAAGTATGCGGTTTCGGCCTTGGTTCGCGCCAGGCGCAGCGCATGGCGATAACAAACAGCAGCTTTTTGGGGATGCCCCAAGGTACGCCAAAAGTAGCCGCAAGTCGCATGAAATGGCTGGTACTTCGCCAGTTGCTGTTCCAGTCCGGCAATGAGATCGAGTCCAGCCCGAGCGCCTTGCCACTGGCTCGCCGCGACCGCGCGATTGAGTCTCACAACAGGACTGGGATGGATCGATTCCAGCGTCTCGTAGGCGTCGGCAATCGCTATCCAATTGGTCGATTCCCATGATCCGGCGAGCGCGTGATGGGATGCGATTCCCGCTTCGAGATGATAGCGAGTGAGTTCATTGCCGCTCGAAGCGAGTTCGAGATGCCGCATCCCTTGCGAAATGCGTTGCCGATCCCAACGCGAGCGATCCTGATCGCGAAGCAACACCAGCGAACCTTCCGCATCGATGCGCGCCGCATCCCGCGCCGACTGCAGCAACATCAACGCTCCCAACGCATGGCATGTCGGCAAGGCAGTCTTGGGATTCGCTGTCAGAAGCCTCGCCAGGCGAATCGCCTCCTCGGAAAACTCGCGAACATACAGCGAGTAGCCTTCGTTGAAGAGTAAATACAACACCTCCAGCACAGAATCCAACCGGCCCTGGATGTTCGCGATGGCATCGGGCAAGTCGAATTCGATCGATTCCTCTCGAATCTGTCTCTTCGCGCGCACCAACCGTTGCGCGACCGTCGCATCGGGAACCAGATACGCGCGCGCAATTTCCTTTACCCCGAGACCCGCCACCGTCTTTAAGGTCAGCGTCACTTGCGATTCCCGCGAGATGGAGGGATGGCAGCAGAGCAGCATCATCCCTAGTTCGTCGTCGATGGCGCTCGTAGGCGAAGAGACTTGCTCGAGTTGTTCAGGAATCGCGGTGAGCCGCTGATCTCGCCGCAGCACATCGATCGCCCGGTTGCGAGCCGTCCGCATCAACCACGCCGCGGGATCCGCCGGCACCCCATGAAACGGCCAGGTTTCCATTGCTCGTATCATCGCGTCCTGCACGCACTCCTCGGCCAACTCCAGGTGGCGTGAGCCAAGGATGCGCGTCAGGTTCGCGACAATGCGTCCCGCGCTTTCGCGGAACAGCCCTTCATGCATTTGTAGGTTCGATCTCGCGGACTTCCACAACTCCGTTTTCCACGTGTGGACAGTCGCTCGACAACTCCACCGCCTGCTCGTAGCTATCGGCTTCGACGATGAAGTATCCACCGACGATCTCTTTCGCTTCGGTGTAAGGCCCATCGGTGACGGCTACCTTGCCGTTGGCTTTTCGAACGGCTCGTCCGCTGCCATCCTGCAGTTTGTTGCCGCCCGCAAGGCGGCCTTGCGAGGCGAGCTTGCCTGCCCAGGCGCTGTACTTCTCGATGATCGCCTGCATCTCCGCAGGGCTAGCGTCCGTGTACTGGCTGGGGTCTTCATGTAGTAACAAGAGGTATTGAGGCATGTTGTGTGCGTTGCTCCTTCAACCGGTAGACGAACGGCTGGTCTCAAAATCGACAAAGGGCAACTAATCTTTCGGGAAACTCGCGTGATCGCGAACCTTGCGCGCCTGCCACAAATGCCGCCGGTCATGCGCCGCAATCAGATCCAGCCGTGCACCCAGGCTCATCTTGAGCCAACTGGCAGCGGGCGACACAACCTTGATCTTCTTCAGATCGAGCCCATCGGCTTCCGCAGCCAGATAGAAAAGGTCATGCTGAACCCGCTGAAACTCGAGAATCGTCTCCCGCGCGTTGAAGATCTTCGACGGCCGGTACTTTTTCGGCGCGGGAACCTTCATCGTGAACGGCGGATTCACCGTCGAGATAAACCACCGTTCGAACCAACTCCATTTGAATGGCCCGACAGCAGTCATGTTGTTCTTGCGACCCATGGTGATCTCGCGATACAGATTCGGAAGATCCTGCCCGTCAATCGAATTCAAATGCGCGAGACATTCTACGATCGACCACGATCCCGGTCGCGGCTGCCACTGCAATTGCTTGTCGCTCAAGCCCGCAACCAGCGAATCGGCATCTGCACGAACCGCTTCCAGTTCCTGTCGCAATTTTTCAATCTGTGGATGCAAGTCTACGCTCTCCTCTTTCCAAAAGCTCGCCGGACATTGCTCGGCACATCGTATTTCGCAAACTCACCGGGCTTGCACCAGGCAATCGCACGCGACTCTTCGGATACCGTGAACTCCACGCTCGCCGCCTGAAATCCCACAATCACATCATGATGCAAGTGATACGGCTCGATGCCATTGGACGGAATGCCATGCACATCCAGCCCTGCAATATAAGGCTTGGTCGACGCGTCCAGCATCACCGAACTCTCTTCCGCCACTTCGCGGCGCGCCGAATGCCAAACGCTGAGATCCTCAGCTTCCGTGTGCCCCCCAGGCAGCAGCCAGCGATTCAGGCGCCGATGATGCACCAGCAGCACCGCGTCGCCCTCGGGATGCAGCACCATACCCGTACTCGTAATGTGCCCCGGCTGATATTGATGTCTCGAACAAGGCTCCGCTGTGCAGTCAAGCAGGTTCAAAATCAACTCGCGGCTCTTCGTCGACTCGCCATCGCCCAAGTCATCCCACGCCGCAACAAGGTCGCGCAGTTCAGCAGTATCGATCATCTCTTCTTACTCTTGACGGTCGCCTTCTCATAAGCCGCCCACATCTCTTGGTCGATGCGCAACGCCAATCCGTCGGGATAGTAAGCCTCATGCGGGCGATAAAGATCGTTATGATCGCGCCCCGGAACCAACAGACACGCGTTTTCCCTGCCCTTCAACTTCAAGAAATCACAGGTTATGATAAACGCCTCTTCCAAATGGAACGTGTCTTCAGATCCGCAGAACAGATGCAGCTTGCCCAGCAGTTTCGGACCGAGCACCGCCCAGTTCCGTTCCAGAATCAAGCGGATATCGTAGCGTTCCCAATACTTCTGCACAAAGGGATCCTGCTCGCCCGTTTCGCGATTGAACAACTTCATCGGACGCCCATCCGCACCTCGCGGACTGAACGTCCAATCAAACGAAGCCATCTGCCCGCCAACTGGCCCTTGCACCTCTTCCTGCTTCACAAACTCTTCGAGGGAGGCGATATTCTTACCCTTGCTTCGCACCAGATTCTTAGTGGATCCATCGGTCTTGCGATAGGCATTGTCCGTCGATCCAGTCGTCGCGTCAATGCCGGTGAAACTGCGAAAGTCCACCGAATCCGGTGCAGTCGGCCACGTGCCGCCAAAGAAGTCGGGATACGCCACCTGCAACCAAAGCGACGTCCAACCGCCCGACGAGTGCCCCGTCACGAAACGCCCATAAGGCTTGGCAACAACGCGGAACCGCTTCTCGATATGCGGCACGAACTCTTCGGTTAGAGCCTTGCCCCATGGTCCGTTGTTGACGGAATCCGCGAAGACATGATGACCCGTTGGGAACGATGCATCGAGATAGACATGCACCATCCGGGCACGTTTCTTCTCCTCCATTTCCTTGAACACCGCTGGTCCGCGAGCCCATGCCGCAGCGTGCGTTCCGCCAAAGCCGTGGATGTTGTAAACCGCCGGATAAACCTTCTTCGAATTCGAAGATGCATCGTAACCAGGAGGCAGCACGACACCTGCGCGAATGTGGATCGGACGGCCCCAGAAGCTCGACAGTAGCTTGCTCTCGAACTCAACCAGCTTGATGTTCGGGGTGTCCTCCAGCGTCGGACGCGCACCCTGCCGCTTGTTCAGAACAAGCTCAATCGGCTCTGTATTCGCAGGATCCACCTCAAGTTGCACAACGTCACTGTACAGATCGCCCTCATCTTGACGGTCGCGCACGTAGCTGTGATTCGGATCCAGCAATGCCATGAACTGCAACTTGCCCTTCGGCGCTTGCGACAATGGAACCGGATACGCCTGCAGATCCGGATTGAATTCCAAACTCCGGCCAGGCTTCAGAGCATCCACTTCGATCGCCGCAAGCCAGTTGCCCGTGGGGCTGAAACCCGCCGCAAGTCGCGCCTGCTTTTCCAGACGATCGGACATCAGCACCAGAATCCGGCCCGATTGCGTCTTGGCCGCAACGTTGGAATCAAGTGTGATCTTGAAGCGCAACGGCCCAGGCGCGGCGAAAGCACAACAGGTCAGAACCAACGATAGAAACGGACGCATGAAGCGATTGTAGTAACATTCGGGGTTATGAAGTCCGTGTACTTTGCGCTCGCGCTTGGCTTGACTCTCTCCGCACAACCGGCGGCGCAGAAGATGGATCAGAGCTATGGACGCCAAATCAAAGAGGCAACCACCGATCCTTCGTTTCTCACCGAACTCGTCGATCATCTCCCTGCTTCCGACACAGTGCCAACGCCGGAAAAGTATCTCGGCTACATCGCCGGTGCGCCGAATCGTTTGACCGCGGTCAAAGAGATCAACGGATACATGAACGAACTCGCGCGCACCTCGCCGCGCGTCAAGTTCAGCATCGTCGGCAAGAGTGAAGAAGGCCGCGATACCGTGATGCTCGTCATCAGCGACGAGGCCAACCTCGCGAAACTCGCCCGCTACAAAGAGATCACCGCAACGCTCGCCGATCCGCGCAAAATCGCTGGCGACGCCGAGGCAGAAAAGCTCATCGCAGAAGGGCTCCCGATCTATTGGATCAATGGCGCCATCCATTCCACCGAAACCGGATCCCCGGAAATGCTCATGGAACTCGCCTATCGCCTCGCCGTCGAAGAATCGCCGATGATCCAGAGCATCCGCAAGAACTCCATCGTGATGATTACACCTGTGCTCGAAGTCGATGGCCGCGACCGCATGGTGGACGTCTACAAATACCGCAAAGAATTTCCCAACAAGCCAGCGCCCCCGTTGATCTACTGGGGCAAGTATGTCGCGCACGACAACAACCGCGATTCCATGGTGCTTTCGCTCGAACTCTCGAAGATCGTCATGCGCACGTTTCTGGACTTCCACCCGCAGGTCCTGCACGATCTGCATGAGTCCGTCCCGTTCCTCTACATCTCCACCGGCATGGGACCCTACAATCCCTGGCTCGATCCAATCGTCATCAACGAGTGGCAGCGCATGGCTTACTACGAAGTGGAAGAGCTCACCAAACGCGGAGTCGTCGGCGTCTGGACGCACGGCTTCTACGATGGCTGGGCCGCCAACTACATGTTCATGGCCGCGCAGGGGCACAACTCCATCGGGCGCTTCTATGAGACCTTCGGCAACGGTGGCGCGGATACGCGCGAGCGCACGGTTCCCGCCACGCAAACCTCGCGACAGTGGTTCCGGCCCAATCCACCCACGTCACGCGTGAAATGGTCGCACCGCAACAACGTCAATCTTCAGCAGAGCGGGGTGCTACTGGGCCTGCAGTTCGCGGCGTCTCACAAAGACGAGTTCTTGCGGAACTTCTATCTCAAGAGCAAGCGCAGCGTGGCCAAAGCCATCACAGAAGGCCCAGGCGCCTGGATCCTGCCCGCCAACGATCCTCGTCCGGTAGAGGTCGCCGAGATGCTGAACCTCTTCAACCTGCAAGGCATCGAAGTCCACAAGCTCTCGCAGGACACGGAAGTCAAAACCAAGACTGGCTCTCTCAATGTCCCCACCGGTTCTTATGTCATCCGTATGGATCAGCCCTACAGCCGCATGGCCGACATGCTGCTCGACACGCAATACTACAATCCCAACGATCTGAATCCCTATGACGACACCGGTTGGACATTCGGTGCTCTGCGCAATATCCAAACGGTTCGCGTGATGGATGCGGCCGTCTTAAAAGCACCGATGACGCCGGTTCCATTGCCATTGCATGTGACGGGAAAAGTGGACGGCAGCGGTGTCGCCTATGTGATCAATCACAACACCGACAACTCACTCGCCACCTTCCGCTTCGCCATGAGCAACGTCAAAATGCTCGCTGCAGAAGAAGCGTTCGAGATCGCTGGACGCAAGTTCAACGCCGGTTCGTTCGTGATTCCCGATGCCGCCGGCTTGCGCGCGCGCCTTGAAACGGCGGCCGCCGAGTACGGCTTCCATGCGTACGCCGTCGCTGAGATGCCCAAGGTTGCAACGCATCCCGTTGCCACACCGCGCGTGGCGTTGGTCCACACCTGGGCCAGCACCCAGGATGAAGGCTGGTATCGCATTGCGCTCGACAAACTCAAGATCCCCTATAGCTATGTTTCCGATCACGTTTTGCGCGACACCGCGAATCTGCGCGAGAAGTTCGATGTTATCGTCTTCGGACCCGTCCGCGGAACCTCACAGCGTATCGTCAATGGCGTGCAGGGCACAGAGCCGATCCCGTGGAAGAAAACGCCCCTTACTCCAAATATGGGCGACTCGCCAGACCAATCGGACGACATCCGCGGCGGCATGGGCTTGCAAGGCTTAGTCAATGTTCAGAAGTTTGTCGAAGCCGGCGGGCTATTTGTCACCATCGGCAACAATGCCTCGATTCCCTTGGATTTCGGCCTCGTGGAAGGGATGTCGATTCAACCGACGCCGACCTTGAAGGCGCGTGGATCTGTGCTGAGTTCAACCTTCGCCGATCGAAAAAGCCCCATTTCGTATGGCTACGGCGAGAAACTGCCCATTTATTTCAATCAGTCTCCCGTATTCAATACCAATCCGCTGGCGGGCCTCGGCGGCACTGCTACAGCAGAACGTCCAAGCGGCCGCGGATCTGTTACCGATCCCGACGTGATCCAAGGCAGGCCTTATCGCGCCGATGCCGTTCCCGCATTGGGACAGCAACCTGAGATTCCAGAACAAATGCGGGCCAGCCTACCACCCGCCTCGCAAATGCCGCGAACAATTCTACGCTTCGACGCGGAAAACGAACTGCTCATTTCCGGCATGCTCGCCGGAGGCCGCGAACTTGCGGGCAAACCTGCGATCGTCGATGTCCCCAAGGGCAAAGGCCACATCGTGATGTTTGCCAACAACCCGATGTGGCGCTTTGAGACGCAAGGCAGCTTCTTTCTGCTCTTCAACGCGATGCTGCACTTCGATCACTTGGACGTCGGCAAGCCTAGAACAGCAGCTTCATCACCGCAACGATAGTCCGAGGCTGATTGTTCTGCGCCGGATTCAACTGGCCGAACCTGGGATCGGTCACGTTGTTCGTGATCTGCTGTCCAAAGGACGCGTAGTCAAAGGCATTCTGAAAGTCCGCGCGAAGCTGCCAGCGCAGCCGTTCGAAGAACTTGAATTCTTTGTACGCCGAAATTTCCCAACTGCGCAACGTGCGGCTGCGTATGTCGGGAAACCGCGTCGCAAAGTTGCGCAGTGTAAACGGTGCCTGTGCGGTTCGCGGGAACAACGTCACATCGTAGTACTTGTCGAAGAATGGATTGAAGCTGTCGCGTCCCTGCGCCTTCGCGAGATCGTTGCGTTGGTCTTCGTTCAGCTTCGCACTGCGCGCAGCCAAAGGCCCGGCGTTCGGAAAATCGAATGGCACACCCGAACGATTGATGTGTTCCAACGCCAGGTTCCAGCCTCCGAAGATCGCATTGCCCACGCCGTTTATGTTGCCCAGCAGCTTGCGGCCCTTGCCAAACGGCAACTCATAACTTGCCACGGCAGTGAACGTGTGCGGAATGTCCCACTGCTGCAGTCGCTGTTCGAGCTTCGTCGCGGTGAGATCGGTCAAATTGACGTCCTGGTTGTTGAGTACATTCACACTCTCAAGCGTCTTCGACCACGTATAAGCGAACGTCGCCGCGAACCCACCTGAGAACCGGCGGCTCATTTTGGTTTGCAGCGAATGGTAGTTCTGGCTGCCGATGGGCAGGTTGGTCAGCGTCACGCCGCTGAAGTGAGGATACGCATTCAACAGTGTGGATCTCGGCAAAGTCGCCCCATTCAATCCCGATCCAGGTAGTCGCCCCGCCAGCGGGTTTGGAAGCTGCTGATTGAAGTAGGCTGCCCGCTCCGCAACCGGAAGTCGCTCCAACTCAGCGCCTGGAATGAAGTTGAGCGCAAGGTTCACAGGCAGCTTCGACGTGAGGTTCGCAGAATAGCTCACGTCGGCCAGCCAGGAGTTGAAAAACGTCCGCTGAAATCCCGCGGAAAACTGCTGCGAGTATGGCAGCGGCCGGTTGCGGATCTGCGCCGATACCGCCTGCCCCAAGTTCGTGGCCAGCCCTTGGCTCGATCCGATCGGCTGCAGCAACCCGGTCGGGTAAAGAGACCTCGGAAACGGATCGTTGATGAAAGCCGAAGGCGTGAGACTGTTGTCCGTGCTGGCGATCACTGGCGTCGGTCGGCTAAAACCTGTGTCCGGCCCCGCCGCATTCTGTCCCAGATAGCTCAATCCATAACCACTGCGGAAAACCCACTTCGGCCGAAACTGCCACGCGATACCAGCCCTCGGCTGCCAGTTATTGCGATCGGGATCGAAAGCACCGCGATTGTTGGCGTCCGCATACAGCAGCCCGCCGCGAAGGTTGAGCCCCTGAACCTGCAACGAACTCGGTTGATCGAAGGCAAAGCCGTTCACCTGCCGGTTGTAGCGCTCAACGATCGGGCTTTCATAGTCCCAACGCATGCCGAGGTTCAACGTCACGTTGCGGCCAATCTTCCAATCGTTCTGGAAGAAGAACGCTGTATAAAAATTCTTGTAAGCGGGCCAGGAATTGTTATCTACCGATCCGCTCGTGATGGCACCGCTGAGATACGTCGCGATCTCGTTGCCCGAGAGCGCATCGGCGCGTTGCGGATCGCGTTGAGTCCAATTGCGGCCAAATGTGTAGTTCCCGCTGGAACTTCCAGGCCGGTGATTCGTCGAGTTGTATTGACGGAGCTCCGCGCCGAACTTCCAGGTCTGGCGTCCGCGAACCCAACTCATATTCGGCTGCACCGAATACGTATCCTGCGTCTCGTAACCGGCGGTCTGCGTCGCACCCAGCGGGCTGTAGTTCGCTCCTGAAAAGTTAAACCGTGGGAACTGCAATACCGAAAACTGCGAAACCAACGATTGCGGAAAGCCGAGCTCAATCGGATTGTAGCCGCGTCCAAACGTATTGCCGCTGAAGCCTTCGTAACGCGCAAGGCCACCGCGCAAATTTACCACCATCGACGGCGAAATCGTATACGTCCAATCCGCTCCCCAGTTGCGCGAAATGCGCGTCGAAGGATGCTCACTCGAAGGTTCCGCCGCATTGTTTCCCCATTGAATGCGCGCTAAGTTCGACCACGGCGTTTGACCATAGCGCCAGCCAGCGCGGCTCTTCGACGAAATCGACCAATCCATCTTGCCGAGCCACTGGTCGTACTGATTGCGCGAACTGTTGATGAACACGTAGTTGTTCTGTCCATCGAGTCCTTCGCTGGCGCGATTCGGCAACGGGAAGAATCCAAGCGCCTTCACAGCAACGGGATTCAGACGATTCGTCGGAATCCGGTTGCCAGCAAAAGGCGTGCGGATATTGCCTGCGCCTAACGGCGCGGTGGGATCGTAGATCGCCACCAATTCATTGCGGTTGGTCAACAACTGCGAGAAGTCGCCGGTGCGCTGGGCAGCCGTGGGAACCGTCCACAACTGCGTCTGCGGATTCCGTTCCCGCAACGATTCCAGGGCGAGAACGAAGAACAGCTTGTTGCGCCCGTTGAAGATCTTCGGAAGATAAACCGGCCCGTCAACCGTGAATCCAAAGGTATTGTTCTTGAAAGGTGGCCGTGCAAGGCCCGCGGCGTTGCGCGAATAGCCGTTCGACAGCAGCTTGTCATTTTTCAGGAACTCAAAGAACTCTCCGTGCAACCGGTTCGTTCCGGACTTCAGGTTGATCGAGGTCGTGCCACCGCCGACGCGTCCATATTGCGCGTCATAGGTGTTGGTGATGATGCTCACCTCCTGAGTGGCATTCAGCGACGGCGCAAACGAAGCGGACCGGCTGCCTCGCGTCGACGTAATGCCGTCGATCAGAATCTCGTTTTCACCCGAGCGTCCACCGTTGATTGAAACGCTGTTGATATTGCCGAAGGCGTAGAGTTCATACGAACCCCAGTAGTTGCTGTTCTTCGTAACACCGGGCAGTGTGTACTGAAACTGAAAGATGTTGCGTCCACTGGCCGGAACATCGGAGATGAAGCGTTGGCCAATCGTGCCGGTATTGACTGCCGACTCCGTCTGCAATAGTTCCGCATCGCTTTGAACATTGACCGTCTCGGCAACCGCGCCAACCTCGAGCTTGACGTCCATCCGTAAGCGGTCAACTGCGGCAAGTGCCAGATTCTCGCGGCGCGCGAGCTTGAATCCAGCCTTCTCAAATCGCATCGTATAGACACCCGGCGGAAGAAACGGTGTGACATAACGGCCAGAGCCATTTGTTTCGGATTCATAGGCAATCTTGCGTTCGACGCTTTCCGCAACCACTTTCACGCCCGGAACCGCAGCTCCGCTAGCGTCCGTGATCTCACCGGAAACAACCGCGCGAAACTCCTGCGCAGAAATCGCTGCGGCAAGAAGTGCGAATAGTCCAGCAAACTTTCTCATGTGGGGTAGACTCCGCCTTTCCGCTCCATTCTAGCCATTGAATTTGACAGTTGCGCTACCATGCCCGAGTTGTGGCAAGCTGGGTGCATGAGCGAAATGCCACGTATCGGAGATACCGCGCCGGATTTCACCGCGGTCACCACGCATTCCGGATCGATGAAATTCAGCGAATGGCAAGGCGACTCCTGGGTCATCCTCTTTTCGCATCCCGCTGACTTCACGCCGGTCTGCACAACGGAACTCAGCGAGTTTGCACGCCGAACCGTCGCGTTTCAGAAGCTCAACACCAAGCTCATCGGGCTGAGCGTGGACTCCATCCACTCGCATGTCGCCTGGCTGCAGAACATGAAAGAGAAAATGGGCGTCATCATCCCGTTTCCGATGATCGCCGATATTGACATGAAGGTGGCGTCGCTCTACGGCATGATCCACGCCGGAACCTCAACCACTGCTACCGTACGCGCCGTCTTCTTCATCGACCCTAAGCGCGTGATCCGCGCCATCATCTACTATCCGATGTCCGCCGGACGCAACGTCGAAGAGATCCACCGCCTGATGCAGGCATTGCAGACGGCCGATCAGCATAGCTGCGCGACACCTGTGAACTGGAAGCCAGGGGAGAAGGTTGTGGTGCCGCCGCCAAAGACTTCGGCTGAAGTTGAGGAGCGGCTGGCGCATACGGACTACGAGATCCGGGACTTCTATCTCTGTTTGAAGGATGCTCCGAAATAGCATGCACCCAACGACGCAACTGGAAAACTGGTAGCCTCACTCGGTGAAAACTTCGGATGGAGTCTTCTTCGAAGTCCGCATGTTTACGAGCGAAGAGGGCGTTGCCATTGGATGCCCGTCACTTCCCGGCTGCTATTCGCAGGGTGACACCGAGGACGAGGCATTGGAGAACGTCGTGGACGCCATCGATCAATATCTGGACGTGAGCACCTAAATTGCCGCAGCCGATTGACTGTCCGCCAGTTCTTCAACCGCATGAAAATAGTTCGTTTGGGGTGCGCACCATTGTGGGCTCAACTCTGAACGACGTGCTTCGCACTGCCAATGGCTTTCGGAGCCGCGACGGTGACGGAGCGGGCAAACTGGAAAGTAGCCGAAACAAATCATGCGGCCGCAGAACTAGCATTCGCACCATTTCCGTGGAAAAATGTTTGTAGGTGTCCCAACCACTCCTTCATTCCCACTTCCCCGATCTTGAACTGCACGCTCGCGGCAAGGTCAGGGATATCTACCGCGTCGGCGATGACCAGTTGCTGATCGTCACCAGCGATCGCATCTCCGCCTTCGACTATATCCTCGCCACCGGCATCCCCGACAAAGGGCGTGTCCTCACGCAGATGACGCTGTTCTGGCTCGATTTCCTGAAGGACCTCACGCCGAACCATCTCATCACAGCGGACGTGCGTGAATACCCGGCCCAACTGCGGCCCTTCGCCGACGAACTCGAAGGGCGCTCCATGCTCGTGCATCGCGCCAAGATGATCGACATCGAATGCGTCGCCCGCGGCTACCTCTCAGGATCCGGCTGGAAAGACTACAAAGCCACCAGCGCGATCTGCGGTATCCCACTGCCTGCGGGCTTGGTCGAGAGCGACAGGCTGCCCCAGCCGATCTTCACGCCCGCCAGTAAGGCCCAAACAGGACACGACGAAAACGTTTCGTTCGAATCGGTCGCAAATAGCATTGGCCCGGAACTCGCCGCGCGCCTCCGCGATCTCACGCTAGCCATCTACAACAAGGCTTCCGCCTACGCCGCAACCCGCGGCATCATCCTCGCCGACACCAAGTTCGAGTTCGGATTCGCAGGCGATCAACTGGTGCTCGCCGATGAAGTGCTCACCCCGGATTCCTCGCGCTTCTGGCCCGCCGCCACTTACAATCCAGGAGGCGCGCAGCCTTCCTACGACAAACAATACGTGCGCGATTACCTCGAATCCATCCATTGGAACAAGCAGCCACCTGCCCCCGGTCTGCCCGAAGAAGTCCAAGCCCGCACCTCCGCGAAATACAAAGAAGCGTACACCGCGATCACAGGCAAAGCGTTTTGATGACATCTTTCGACTGGATCCTCATGGCGATCCTCGTTTCGTCCATCGTCACCGGCGTGAGAGCCGGATTCGCGCGCGTCACCATCGGACTCGCCGCGGGCATCTTCGGCGTCGTTTTCGGATTCTGGTTCTACCGCATGCCCGCCGCCTGGTTCGCCGAATACTTTGAATCGAAGACGGCATCGTCCGTCTTAGGATTCGTCGTCATCTTCGCTGGAATCCTCATTTTTGGCGGCTTAGTCTCGAGGCTCATGGGTAAAATCTTCAAGTGGGCCGGGCTCACCTGGCTCGACCGTCTGCTCGGCGCAGGCTTCGGCTTCGCGCGCGGTGCTGTCATCATCACTGGTATCGCCACCGTGGTCACGGCCTTCGCGCCGAATCCGGCCCCCAAGTGGATCGCGCGATCCGAAGTAATGCCGTACACCGAAAGCTTCTCGAAGGTGCTCGCAGCGGTTGCCCCGCGCGAGATGAAAGAGAAGTTCGACGAGAATCTCGAACGCATCCGCAAGCTCTGGGGCAATCGCGACAACAAAGCCGAAGTCGTCGATGCCCAACCCAAACCGCCGCTGCGCAAAGAAAGCTACTAGTGCAACTTCTCATTTTCGATCTTGACGGTACGCTGATCGACTCCAAGCAGGACATCGTCCACGGCGTCAACGCCGCACGTGAACATCTTGGGCTTGCTCCTTTAGACGTCCCAACCATCGCGTCCTTTGTCGGCAACGGAGCGCCAGTGCTGATCAAGAAGGCTCTGGGTCCTGAAGCCAGCGAAGCCACAATCGCCGAAGCGCTCGACTTCTTCGTGAGCTTCTATCACACCCACCATCTCGTGCACACCGTGCTGTATCCAGGAGTGCGCGAAGCCCTGGATACTTGGCACGCAAAAGGCAAGACTCTCGCCGTGCTCACCAACAAGCCAGAGAAGATCAGCCACGCCATCATCGATGGACTCGGTCTCAACGCCCACTTCCTTCGGGTCTACGGTGGCGACAGCTTCGCGGAAAAGAAACCGGATCCCGCTGGAATACTGGCATTAATGAAGGAATCCGGAATCAGCGCCGCACAAACAGCGATGGTCGGCGACAGTTACGTCGATATGCGCACTGCCAGAAACGCAGGATGCGCCGCCTGGGGAGTCTCCTATGGATTCCAACCGGAATCCCTCATCGCCGATCCCCCGGATGTCCTCGTCGACGACATGCGCGAGTTCTTGAAACTGACTACTCAGGCTCACCCAACGACTTAAGATCCTGCGTCAGCTTCGATCCCGCATCGATGACAATCGCCGTCGCTTTCGAACGCGCGGACCGCAGAATCTCTTCCTCCGGCGCACCCGAAGGACCTGTCGGCATCAGATTGTCGAAGGCCGCCAGAACATACTTGCCGGGGCGCACGCCCTGTATCTGGAACTTGCCCTTCGGCCCCGCCCGTATGATCCGGATCAGGCTCGGCTTCAAGGGCGCAGTGGCCTCAACGTTCGGCCACAGCGCGATCGCCGCGCCTTCGTGCTCGGCATCGTTCGCCAATCGAACCGTACCTTCGACAGTGCCGCCGTTCGCGGCAATCGTCACTTCCAACTGTGCACCCTCGCCCGGCTTGATTGGCAGTGCGTCGAGATCCACATCCTGCCCGTCGAGCCGCACAGATTGCACATAGGCCGTCGGATCCGTCCCCATCACTCGCAACGACATCGTATCGGGCGTGACATTCTCCAGCTTGAATGCACCCTTCGCATCCACAAAACTCTGCGCCGCACCGCCACCCATCGCATCCGCAGAATTGAGCATCAGCCGCAACCGCACAGGATCCATTTTCTCGGGCATTCTGACGGTTCCTGCGATAGTCACCGGCGAATGGAATTGCACCTCGACATTGGTCAGGTCACCGCCAAGCACTTCGATCCGCAGCCGGCCTGCGCTTCGCGCGTTCATCAAATTCGCCATCAGAACGTAAGCACCCGGTGCGACGCTCTTGATCACGAACTTTCCGGTACCGTCGATCATTCCATTGCCGCCCATGTTGAACTGCATGTACTTGGTGGAAATCAGGTAGACATTGCCCATCATCTGGCGTTTGTCTGAAGACCAGCCCGCCGGTGGGATCACCTTACCCGAAACTTCAAACACCCGGGCCTTCACCATCTGGATATCGAGGCCTTCCCGTTCGTCGCCCGCCGCCAATTCCACCACAGCAGCTTGCTCGGCACTTGTCGCAGCGGGAAAGTAGACCGGCACAAGTCCCTCGGTAGAAGTGGAAGGCGCGGCCTCGGACTTCACCCGCGCCGGTTTCGCATTGCGATTGGGTTGCTCAAAATTCATGCTCGGCAAGGGAGCCGCACGCACGCGAAAGCGCCCCGGCTCCAAACCAAACAGCCGATACTCACCGCGATCGTTCGTTTGAAAAGGGCGACTCATCCCCTGCTGCGGCCTTAAGCCACGCACCGATTCCACAGACACCGTCGCATTCGCCACCGGCTCTCCGTTCTCATCGGTCACACGCCCGGAGATTGCCGCCTGCGGAAGAAGCTCAATCGTATGTCCCGTCTTCTTCGAACCCTTTTCCAACACCACAAAATCTGCGGCAACGCCGGGCTTGCGGCGCGGAACCGTATAGCCGTTTTTGCGAGCCTCAATCGTATAGCGCCCTGGACGCAACTGATCCACCGCAAACGCTCCATCCACACCGCTCTTGACGGTTTCCGCTGCAAAGTCCGCTGCCCGCAGCGTAATGTCCGCATGCTTCACCGGCTCGCGAGTCAGTTTGTTCACAACCTTGCCCGCAACAGAGGCAAGATCCTCGGGTCTCAAAGCAGGCGGGACATCTTGCAGCAGAACCACAAACAATGGGAACAAGACAGAAGTCATCTGGTTCTCATCGTAGTCCAAACGATCGGCAGTTTTCAGTGCGCGTAGCTGACAACCCTCGTCAGCTTCCATTCCCCGCCCTTGTTCTGCCAGATCTGCAGGAACTTCGCCGGCTTGTCGCCCGTCTCCTCTTTCCCGCTCGACCTGTTGTAGAACTTGTGCGTACCCGTCTCAATCGCGCCATACCCGGCAATCGGATACACCTCAATCGAAACCAACTCGCGCCGCACTTTGCCGCAAACGTTCTTCTTTGTCGCTTCGATCACAGCGTCGGCATCCGTCATCAGTCCACCGTTGTCGTGGTAAAACTCAACATCGTTTGCGAACAACGCCCGCATCTTCGCGAGATCGCACGCATTGTAGGCATCGAACATCGCGGCATCCAGACTTTTCACCACAGTCGTCAGATCCTGGGCCGCTCGCTTCACGATCAGCGTCCCCTTCTGCACATTGCCGTCCTGCTCGCGAGCAACCTCGCCCGTCATCGCATCGACTTCGACACGAGCCGTGAACTTCATGACCGCGTTGCCTTCGTGAATCTCAAAGCTCAAAGCGCCGCTTTCACCAGCCACACCCTTGAGAATCGCGATCTGCTTCGTCGCATTCGGACCCGCCGTTCCGGTCAGAACCTTACCTTCTTGTTTCAAGATGAGATGCGCCGAATGTTCGCGGCCGTCGCCTGAGAGGGAACCGGTCCAGGTTCCAGTCGCGTCAACCGCCGAAACGGCAAGAGCTAAGAGACAAATCGAAATCATGAGATCTGAAACGAGTCAATCAGCCAATCGGTTCGCTATACTTACGGCTGCCAGCATGTTTTCCATTCTGTTTCTCTGCACCTCCCTCGCCTTTCAAGACGCGCCCGCAGCCAAGCCCCCAGAAGGCCCCCTCTCATCCGCCACCTTCGGCGCTCTCAAACCCCGCCTTCTAGGACCCGCCATCTCCTCAGGACGCGTCGTCGGCTTCGCCGTCCACCCCAAGAACAAGGCCCACTACTACGTGGCCGTTGCGTCGGGCGGCGTTTGGAAAACCACCAACTCCGGCACCACTTTCCAGCCCATCTTCGATTCCGAAGGCTCGTATTCGATCGGCACCATCATGCTCGATCCTAAGAATCCCAACGTCGTTTGGGTCGGAACCGGCGAGAACAACTCCCAACGCTCCGTCGGCTATGGAGACGGCGTCTACAAGTCAGAAGACGGTGGCAAAACCTGGCGCAACGTTGGACTCAAAACCAGTGAGCACATCGGGCGTATCGCCATCGATCCGCGCGACTCCAACGTCGTCTATGTCGCCTCACAAGGCCCGCTCTGGGGACCCGGCGGCGAACGAGGGCTGTACAAAACCACCGACGGCGGCAAGACCTGGAAGCAGATTCTCAAGATAAGTGACGACACCGGAGTCACCGATATTCAAATCGATGCCGCCAATCCCGATGTCCTGCTCGCCGCCTCATGGCAGCGTCGTCGCCACTTCTACACACTCGTCAATGGTGGACCCGAATCGGCGATCCACAAATCGATGGATGGCGGCGCGACTTGGCGCAAGATCCGCAGCGCTCTTCCGCAAGGCGACGTCGGCCGCATCGGACTCGCCACATCGCCCGCGCAAACCGGCCTCGTGTACGCCCGTATCGAAGCGGGAACCGAAAACACGGGCGTCTATCGCTCCACCGATCTTGGCGAATCCTGGGCCAAGATGAGTTCGTACATCGGCCAGCCCATGTACTATGGCCAAGTCATCCCGGATCCCAAGAATCCCAACCGCATCTACTTCGATGACATGCAGCTCCGCGTCTCCGACGATGGCGGACGCACCAACCGCCCCGTCGGCGAACGTCGCAAGCACGTTGACAATCACGCGGTCTGGATCGACCCTAACGATACCGACTATCTGCTGGTCGGCTGCGACGGCGGCATCTACGAATCCTGGGATGGCGGCAAGCTCTGGCACTTCAAATCCAATCTGCCTGTCACGCAGTTCTACGACATCGCTATCGACAACTCGAAGCCCTTTTACTACGTCTATGGCGGCACGCAGGACAACGCCACCTGGGGCGGACCCTCACGCACGAAATCCACGGCGGGCATCGTCAACACGGATTGGTTCGTCACTGTCTTCGGCGACGGCTTCCAAACCCGTGTCGACCCTGAAGATCCCAACACCGTTTACTCCGAATACCAACACGGCGGACTCGTCCGCTACGATCGCAAAACCTCCGAAGCCATTGGCATCAAGCCCATCGAAGGCAAAGGCGAAGCGCCTTACCGCTGGAATTGGGACACACCGCTGCTCATCTCGCCGCACTCACATACCCGTCTTTACTTCGGTTCGCAGTTTCTGTTCCGCAGCGATGATCGCGGTAACAGTTGGCGCAAGATCTCACCGGACCTCACGCGTCAAGTGAATCGCGACAAGCAGCCCGTCTTCGGTAAGATCCAAAACATGGATGCCATCGCCAAGAACCAAAGCACCGCGCCCTATTCGAACTTAAGTGCCGTTGCGGAATCGCCCAAGAAAGAGGGCTTGCTTTACGCCGGTTCGGACGATGGAATCATTCACGTCAGCGAGAACGCCGGCTCTGCTTGGAAGAAGATCGAGAGCTTTCCCGGTGTTCCCTCGAACGTCTACATTCGACGCATCGCACCTTCACAGCACAACGAAAACACCGTCTACGCTGCTTTTGACAATCATCAGAACTCTGATTTCAAGCCATATCTCTTGAAGTCCACCGACAAAGGTGCGACCTGGACATCCATCGTCGGCGACCTGCCCGATCGCGGAACCATCTACGCCTTCGCCGAAGATCACGGCAACCCCGATCTGCTCTTCTGCGGAACCGAGTTCGCGCTCTACTTCACCACCGACGGCGGCAAGAAGTGGATCCGCGTTCGCGGCGGCTTCCCTACCGTCGCTGTGCGCGATCTCGCCATCCACAAGCGCGACAACGACCTCGTGATCGGAACTTTCGGCCGCGGAATCTATGTCATGGACGACATCGGCGCGTTGCGCGAGATCAAGCCCGCAACGCTGGAATCTGAATCCGCTCTGTTCAAGCCTCGCAACGAGCTGCTTTATGTGGAATCCTCGCCCTACGGCACTCGCGGACCCGGCATGCTCGGCGAAAGCTTCTACAACGCCGCCAATCCGCCCTTCGGTGTCACGTTCACCTACTATCTGAAGGATTCCTACAAGTCCCTCAAACAGAAACGGCAGGACGCTCAAAAGGATGCCGAAAAGGCCAAGAAAGATCCCCCCATCCCGACGCACGCGGAACTCACCGCAGAGGCCGATGAGGAGGCTCCCGCGATCATCCTGACCGTGACCGATGCGCAAAATCGCATCGTGCGCCGCATCACCGGAACCAACGCCAAAGGCTTGCAGCGCACCACCTGGGATTTGCACGTCGCGGCGCCCACGCTTGCCCCGCTACGTGTTCCCAGTACCGTGGATACGGGCGATGACGACTTCGGCCCATCCCCTTCAGGCCACTACGCCATGCCCGGAACCTACAAGGTCGCGCTCTCGAAACGCGTCGGTGGCGTCACTACGGCGTTGGGAACCACGCAAACCTTCGAGATCACCACCGAGACCCCGCTCGCCAAAGAGACCATTGACTTCCACTCGCGATTCGATCGGATGCGCCGTGTGATGTCAGGCGCGATGGAAGCGGCCAACACCGCGAAACAGCGCATTACAGCGGCAAAACGCGCGATTCAGGAATCCGGTGCCGATCTCAAACTGCGCGACGAAGCCTCGGCCATCGATACCAAACTGACGCAGATCTTGCGCAGACTGCGTGGCAATGAAACCCTGTCGTCACGCTATATCGAGGAGACGCCATCCATCCAAGACCGCATCGGTGCGATCTCAGGAGAGATGCGCCGCACTCTCTCGCCTCCCACCAGAACCCACGAGGACAGCCTTAAAATCGCCACCGAAGAGTTGCAGCAGGAACTCGCGAAGATCCGGGCAATCGTCGACACCGAACTCAAGAAACTAGAGAGAGAAATGGAAGCAGCGGGCGTGCCCCATACGCCCGGCCGCATCCCGGAGCTTCGCTAGATGGTGCTCGTTCTAACATTGTTATTCCAAGCGCAGATCGGCGACTATCTCGGCACACTGCAGGTAAATCCGTCCACTTCGCTGCGTCTCGGGCTGCATATCCTCAAGGACGACGAAGGCGAGTGGAAAGGCACGGTGGATTCGCTCGACCAAGGCGCGCGCGGCTTGCCTGTGCAGTTGACCATTGAAGGCCAATCCATCAAGTTTGGAAGTACGATCGGCATGTCGTATGAAGGCGCGCTCAGCGATTCGGGCATCGCTGGATTCTTCTCACAAAACGGCATGAAGCTGCCGCTCAACTTCAAGAAGGTCGACAAGATCGAGGAAGCCAAGCGCCCGCAAACTCCCAAGCGCCCCTTCCCCTATAGCGAAGAGGAGGTGGTCGTCCGAAGCGGCAAGATCAAGCTGGGCGGAACGCTTTCAATCCCCAAAGGCGAAGGCCCGCATCCCGCAGTCATCTTTCTCACCGGCAGCGGTGCGCAAGATCGCGACGAGACGCTGTTCGAGCACAAACCCTTTCTCGTCATCTCTGACCATCTCGTAAAGCAAGGCTTCGCAACGCTCAGACTCGACGACCGCGGCGTTGGCAAATCCGACGGTATCCTCGCCTATTCCACCATCGAAGACCTCGCGGGTGACGGCGTTGCCGCCCTCGATTTTCTGAAAACCCGCAAGGAAATCAACTCCAAGCGAATCGGATTTCTCGGTCACAGCGAAGGTGCCATCACAGGACCCCTCGCCGCGGTCCGCACCGGTGAAGCGGCCTTCGTCATCATGCTTGCCGGAACCGGAGTTCCCGGGGATGAGGTCCTCTTAGAACAAGGCCAAGCAGCACTCAAAGCCGCCGGTGCCCCGCCCGAAACTCTGGCGTTTCAAGCCAAGTTTCACAAGACGTTTTTGCCGTTGGTAAAAGCAGAGAAGGACAACGCAGTACTTGCCAGAAAGATCCGCGAAGCCTGGGACAAACTCAAGTCGGAAGACCCGGCAGCCGCTGCGGCGGACAAGATGATCTCACCCCAATTGCAGATGTTCCTCGCGCCGTCGATGCAGTCGATGATCCGCCACGATCCGCGCCCCGTGCTGTCGCAACTCAACTGTCCGGTGCTCGTGTTGAACGGCACGCTCGATCTACAAGTCAGCGCCGAGCAGAACCTGCCAGCGATCGGCCAGGCGCTCGCCAAGGCCAAGCACGCCGACTACACCATCGTCAGCCTGCGCCACCTGAATCATCTGTTTCAAACCGCGAAAACCGGCGCTATCGGCGAGTATGGGCAAATCGAAGAGACCATCGCGACACAAGTTCTGGAACTCGTTGTAACCTGGCTCCAGTCAAAGAAGAATTAGAATTTGATCTTGAGTGCGGTATTGAACGTCAGATCCTGCGTGGAGACCTTGGGCTGCACAGGCTGAAAGGTCAAGCCAGCGGTGAGAGCCATCCGCGGGCCATCCCAGCCCAGAAGCGCAGAGGCCTCTTCGATGCAACCGTTGGTAACTTTTCGAGTCCTCCAATTCCCGTTGTGCGGCGGAAGATAGCTCGTTGAGCATCCCTTTGCCGATCTTCGCGGCCGGCGGGCCTGTGATTCCCCACCTGCTGCTCTGCAGCCCCAGTTGGGCCTGCATTTGTAATCCAATGACACTCTGGATGTGAGCCTGAAATTTCTTGTCATTGAGCGACTTGCTCAAGTACTGCTCCCAACGGGGTACTTCGTTATGGACGAGATCCACGGTGACGATCAAGGGTTGGGTCAGAACTCCGCGCAGGCTGAGCGGGCTGTCTGGATCAGGCATGTCTAAGGTCTCCTGCAAGGGATTACGGGAGACCTCGACAAACGGGGTCATCGGACTACTGTGTTCACACCCTTCGCCTCGACGCCGTCGATCTTTAACGTCACCGGCTGTGAGCCGTTGGCAACGCCACTCGGAACCACCACACGCAGCAGATACACACCCGGAAGGTTCGGAGCCAGTCCACTAAACTGAACCTCCGCAGAAGCGCCGCCAATCGTCACCACCGGCGTCGCCTGTGTTGTGGAATCGAATCCACCCGGAGCCTCTCCACTCGCCGGACGGCTATTCACAGGCCCGAGTCCATTCACCAGGACGTTCAACACCGCACCCGCCGCCACCGGATTCTCCGATCCCACAGGATTGCCGTTCTCATCCACAGCAGAAGCCACCAGCCTCCCCGAGGCATCGAGATACTCAAACATCGCGGGCGAGAACCGCGTCAACGGAACCGTCACCAGATCGGTCTGGCTCGCATAGCCAATGCTCACCTTGGCATCGATCGCGTCCATCCCTTCCACTTCCCACGGAACCTGTACCGTCACTTCCGTTTCGCTCACCGAACGGACGCGCCCGGGAAAGCTGGTCTTTCGAATGCGATCGTCAAAGCTCACGCTGACGTTCGACAAAGACAACGGAAGATATGAAGTCGAGTAGCTCTGGCGCGCTTCACTCAATCCCGCACCAGTGATCGTCACCAACGATCCCGCGGCAAACCCGCCGTTCGCCGTCTGGCCGTTCGCCGTATTCAGGATCCCACCATTGCGGATCGTCGGCGTCAAACGATTGCGTCCCGAGAACACATAAGTACCTCCATCGAACGTCGCGGTGAACTCCTGATAGCCTAACTGATTGCCCGTCCGTCCCACGCCCGTTGTGATGCCATAGCCGTCAGTATCGTTCGCAGCCGCGTCAATGCTGCCTCCGCCCGAAGTCGACCGGAACGCGATGCGACGCCCCACTACGGGCACGCCATACTTGTCCACCAACAAGAACGTCAGAAACACGCGCTGATTCGGTTCGCGAACAAAGCTGGTGCCTTCGAGAGGAATCACGTTGTTCGGAATATTGTCGCCTGACAAATAGAGGAACGGAATCCGCAGCGGCACTGCTCCGCCATCCACTTTGATCACGCCCTCGTAGTTGCCCGCCAAGGGTGCGTTGCCCGCAACGTTGACGGTGATCGAGGACGACTGGCGCGAGCCGATCGTCACAGACGAAGCCGAGAGATTCAACCGCGCGAGGTTGTCGGCGTCGCGCCGTTCCACCGTGAATCGCAGCGTGACATTCGATGTCCCAAGGTTCGTAAACCGCAGCGTCCGCGTCGGAAAAATGTTGCGATTCGCGATACCGAACGACAGCACGGCAGGTTCCACCGCAACATTCGTCTTCAGCGCATTCTCGACATCCAACTTGCCGGCACCCACACCAACCACCCTTGCTCGATAGGTCTGGCCTTGGCTGTCGAAGTCCATCACATTCTCATTGGCGGTGTTGACAACAGCCGATTTGAGCTGACCCGGTGAAGCCAATGGATACTTCTGCTTCACCAAAGCGATCGCACCAGCCACCTGCGGCGCCGCGAAGCTATTGCCTTGCGTGGCGTAGAATCCTGACGCATCGAACATATCGCCATTGGGATCGTACGTCTGCGTCGCCATGTACATGTCGGTCGCCACCGCCACCATCTCCGGCTTGATCGATAGCGATCCAATCGAAGGGCCATAGGAAGAGAAGTACGCCACTTCATTGGCCGTCTCGCTGAAATCGAGTTCCACCAGAGATGGATCGATCATTGTTTTCGCCCCGGGATTCGCGGCGATCCAACTCTTCAACCGCTTGCCCGCCGTATTGCCAATCAGCACTGCGGGAATGCCGGTCTCCCGTAAATTGCCAATCGGAAACAGCGCGTCCGACCCTTCGCGTTGGAAGAAGATCGCAGCAATCGCGCCGGAATTTTGCGCATTGCGAAGCTTGATCGCGAAATCGCAGTCACCCCGCTGGATGAGCGCAATCGCACCCTTCAATGTTCCGTTGCCCAGCGGCTGGCAGCCAAATCCGTTGTCGTTCAATGACGCGACATCGACGAGCGATGCAGTGATCGGAGCCCGCGGCTTCAAGCCTTCGGTGAGTTGCGCGTCGATCTCGCGAAGATTCGTTGGAACGGAATCCCCCTGCGGACGAACGGTCGAAAAGAAGATGTGCGAGTTGGTGGAGCCACCAACGGTAATCGCACTCGGCGCGGTTCCCGGCGTTGTGATCGATCCCAACGCAGGCGCAAGCTGCCCCTTATCCCCACTGTTGCCAGCGTCGATCACCACCGCCATTCCGCGGCGAATCGCATTTTCCACCGCATCCACTTGCGGATCGCACGGCCCAATATTGTTGCGTCCACAATCGGTGTCCCGATCCTCCGGAGCCCACAACGCTGGGGCACCGAGCGATAGCGAAACGATATCCATTCCGTCGTTGAACGCCGCCTCCATTGCGCGGATGATCGCCTCATTCGAAGCGAAATCATTCACCCCAGGCGATCCAAAAATCTTGTAATTCCCCAGGTAAGCCTTCGGCGCAATCCCCTGCACTTCCGCCGCAGGCCCCTTCACCCGAACCCCAGCCGCGATGCTCGCAACCGCGGTTCCATGGCCCACGCGGTCGCGCGGCGTGTAGTCGTCAGGACGCGAACCCACCGGGCTGTCGGGAAAGGCTAGCAGTTCCACAAAGCTGCGCGCCGCGATAATCTTATTGCTGGTGAACCCATCGCAATGCTGGGCCAAGCACTTGGGAAAGCCGGATGGCATTGCCAACCCGGGATCCTGAAACGAAGGATGATTCTTGTCGATGCCGGAATCCAGAATGCCAATCTTGATGCCCGCGCCGGCGTTCTGTTCGCCGCCCGCCGCTGCCCAACCTCCTGGAGCGCGCACGAGAGCGGCCGCCTTCGCATCGTGCCTCGTGTAGTAGCGTTCCCGAAGCACGCGTTCCACGCCCGGCATCGCACGGATCTCGTCAATCGAATCCTCTGGCGCAGAGATGAACATCGCATTTAACAGCGTGTCAACCGATCCGTTCACTCGCACGCCCGCTTTCGAGGACAAGCGCGAACGAAGGGTCTGCTGCTGCAAAGCGATCCGTTGTCCCGCCCCAGCAACAAAAGTCCGGGAGCGGACATCTTCACGACTCGATGCCTGCGCGGCCAGCGGAGGCTCTTCGAGAATCACAATCCAGCGGTCCGAGCGTGGTGCGGCAAAGGCCGCGACAGCAAATGTGAAGAGAATGGCAACCGAGGTTCTCATAGTGACTGCGACGTTAAACATGTTAAGAGGGTTTCTTCAGAGTGAGACTAAGCCTAGGCTTATCCGGATAGCGTCGTCCACCTTGGCGAGGGTTGACGGATCCACTTCACCAACCAACTTGACCAGTCGGGCACGATCGACCGACCGGATTCGATCGAGACGAATCGATGAGGGCACCTTCAATCCATTCCGCTTCGATGGCGAAACAACCACTTCAACAGGATAGGGGACCACAGAGACCTTCGAAGTGATCGCCGCCACAATCGTGATCGGTCGATACCTGTTGCCGACATCGTTTTGTATGATCAGCGCGGAACGAGTCTTTTGAATCTCATGTCCAACCGTTGGACCGAAGGACACCAAGTAGATCTGCCCTCGAATCGGATGGCTCATTTGCGCTTTGCGATGCTGCCAGACTTCGTGACTGGTTTGGCTTCCAGCGCCCCGGAGGCTTCCTCCTCAAGAGGGAACCAATCGGCTGCCATTTCAAGATCAAGATCGGCGTTGGCAATGTAACCAGCCTTGAGTTGTTCGCGGATGCTCTGCTTTCCCTGATTCTCCACGTAGAAGTGAACAGCTTGCGAAATGAACCTGCTACGGTTACCTTTTGTGGCCACACGGTCGAGGATCGACAGAGTTTGTTCCGGCAAGATCACGTTGATACGTCTGGTCATGGAGTGCTGCCGCAACGATAGCATACACACGCTTCGTGTGCTTAGGAATCGGACTTTTTCTGATCCAACGACTCAGTTGGGCCCCAGGGCTGGAACGGACCTGGACTCGGTCCAAACCGGGGAATTGGGGCAGTGTCGGATGCTGTTCCGATTGTCGACAAGGGAGCAAGACTTACAGTGATTCCGGCATTGAAGGCATTCATGGGACAGTTTTCGTTCGACCACCAGCAAGGGATCACCAGTAGCTCGACCGATGAGACTTGATCGCTCTCTGGGGCATCAACAACCTCCCAAACCGCCAGTCCGGCGCCATTGAATAGCCCAACTTGGACCAATCCAATAACTTGTCCATTTGGAAGGATTAGGTTGGGACCAGCATCGACTGGTACAAACGCGTTGGCACCGTTGCTATCGGTCTGAGTTAGAGCAAGTTTGATTCCGTTTACAGTACTGGTTGTCGATACCCAAATCTGTTGGGCATTTCGTACCCCTGAAAACTGGGCTATGAATCGAACTCCATGATTGCAGGGTACTCGCTCTGTTCCGGTTTCTCGGTCTCGATCACGAAAAGCACCTGGGAATCCCTCAGTTAGCCGAATCCTCATAACACCTTCCACTTCGCCAAGAATCACCCTCTCGATCCTTCCCATAGCGAGATCGGTGTTGCAATTTGTGCGGTCTCTGAAATCCGTTACTTGCTCGAACTTGACGCAGAGTCCTATCTTGTTTACAGCCAGTTCCTTCGTCGCAAAGACCTTTGGCGACGACTCGGAATCACTAACCTTCGCTGCCAGAGCACATGTGATGATAGTAGGCTTGGTGCCTGAAAGACCTATCTGGTTTGCGTTCAAACGCACACCTGACAGTTTAAATCGAAGATACTTGAGATCGGCGCCGACAAACATCGGTAGAGCGTCCGGGAATGTCACGCCCGTCGCGCTGGACAGGCGACCACGGACAGGATTTGACGAGATACCGTCATCGATAACAACTTGAATTGGTTTCTCCGGGCCGTATCTTGCAGTTAGATTCGTGTTAAACCGCACGATCAGATCGCCTCCTCCCGTAATGACCTTATCGCGGGCAACCGTGATCTCAAACGGAGCCAAATACTCGCAAAAACCCTCGACTCGCAAGCTAGGCAGTGGTAGATTCTGAAGATCGGACGCAAGCTTTCGAATGTCCCGGAACTCACGATCCGCAACCTCGAGGAGGCCAGCAACCCTGGCAAGTCCGCGCCTGATCTCTGCGGGTACAGCATTCTTGTTGTGGTACCCCAAGTCATCGTGTTCGATCTCGGCCCAAGCATGCTGCAAAATCGAACGAACTTGAACTTCTGCCTTGAGACCAGCGAATTCTTTGTAGGTAGGAAGCTGAGTGTAGTCTCTCCCGAACTCCAAGATGTAATGATCCGAGCGATAGCCGAATTGCTCGGTTCTCAAGCGATCACTCTTGTTCTCGGAGTTTGCCCAGTCGATGGAGAACATCTGACCATTGCCCCGTATCACTTTGGCCGCTCGTTCGGCGTCATCCAGGTAGTAGGTGATGATGCGGACACCCACAATATCGGTAAGGTCCTGCAGGCTCCGATACTTGGGCTTTGCCTCGAGCTTTCGCTTCAGACTCTCCCCGGACTTGACTCTGACGCGGGTGTCCGCAACATTGATTCCTTCGCTGCGCATCAAGGAAGCAAGCTCGTCCTGCAACTTTAGGGCAAAACGCTCGAACTTGCTTCGTTGCCGATGATAGTCATCAATGATCTTTGGGTTGTCTTCCAACACTTTCACTCCGATTTCGAAACCCAAACGGCGCGGAACCCGCGCCGCCTTAAGCCTGAAGCGAGACTCAGACCAACCCTTTTAAGAACAGCCGGACGTACCGCCGCAGTTCTCACACTTGTAACAGGACCCATTCGGAACCATCAGCGATCCGCATTCCGAGCACACAACCGCCTCACCCGAAGTGGGCTTCTCCACAAACAGGTTCTGCTGCGGATCCACTTCCGTCTTCCGCAACTTGCCCGAATCCGGCGACTCCGTCAGCGAATACTCAGGACCCAAATACCGATTCCCCATCCATCGGAAAATGTAATCCATGATCGATTTCGCGTATGGGATGTTCTGATTGCCAGTCCAGCCACTCGGCTCAAACCGCACATGCGCGAACTTGTCCACAAAGAACTTCAGCGGCACGCCATACTGCAGGCCGTACGATACCGAAGTCGCAAAGCTATCCATCAGGCCCGAGATCGTCGAACCTTCCTTCGCCATCGTAATGAACAACTCACCCGGCGTATTGTCGTCATAAAGACCGACCGTGAAGTAACCCTCATGGCCACCGATCGAGAACTTGTGCGTGATCGAATTGCGCTCATCCGCGAGCTTACGCCGCACCGGCCGATACACAATCTTCTCCACTTGTACGGCCGCCGGAGCCACCTGGCTCTTGCCGCCTTCCTTCGCGCCTTTCGACGTTCCGGACGACAACGGCTGCACTCGCTTCGAGTTGTCGCGATAAATCGCCACAG
>ENA-ORBV01000832-ORBV01000832.1-microbial-mat-metagenome-genome-assembly--contig:-NODE-832-length-70395-cov-14.700461_pt1 | contig 70395 bp, 57 predicted proteins | sample MGYA00237777_ERZ505514 | MGnify/ENA primary metagenome ERZ505514 (study PRJEB26160, sample SAMN06269048) | microbial mat metagenome | isolation source: Oligotrophic lake microbial mat | place...
TGACGGTGAGCAAGGGCTGGCTCATCGGGACGCGCTCCAGTGGCTGGCGATGCGTGGACTTCGGTTATCGGGACTTCCGTGCGGCTTTTGCTGCGGTCGCGTCTTGCGGGGCGGCCGCAGCAAAAGCCCCCGGGGCTCGCGCCCGGGAGCGGCCTGCTTTTCTTACTGTTCCTTCGCGCAGTCACGGCGCGTGATCTTCTTTTCAGCCGCGTACTTCTCCGCCGAAGCCCGGATCATCGGGCGGATGATCTGCTGGTCGGCCGAAAGTCTGGTCCCTTTCTCTATGATCCACTTTTTGCCGTCCCAAGTGTGGATGCCAGCCGTGGGGTCGCCCGAGTGGTTCGCGCAGCTGGTGCTTACAGGCGTCATGAAGCCATCGAACCCGAGTTTCTTGATCGAGGCGTCGTCAATGGCCAGGTTCTCGAGGCCCCAACGCACTTCCTCGCCCTTGAGAGGCTTCTTGCCGTACTTGATCTGCGCCCGCTTGACCGCCTCAACGGACATCATCGCTGCGGTCAGACCGCGGTTATAGAGCACCTCGCCGATTTCTTCCTTCTTCCCGGTACCCTGCCCCTTGTCATAGACGTGCTTGATCATGTCCCGGTGCACCTGGCCTTGGCCGGACGGGGCTTGAAATACCAGTGAGCTGTAGCCTTTGGCACCGTCGCCGGCCGGCGTAACGTCCTGCTCGGCTCCCGACCACCACACGCCGTACATCTTCTCGCGCGGATAGCCGGTGGCCACTGCCTCCTTGATGGCGGTCGAGTTCATCACACCCCATCCCCAGAGGAAGACGTAGTCAGGCCGCTGCTGGCGCACCTGCAGCCAGGTCGCTTTCTGCTCCACGCCGGGATGGGTCACCGGCAGGAGCAGGAGCTCGTACCCGTGCATCTTTGCGCGTTCCTGCAACAGCGCGATCGGCTCCTTGCCGTACGGCGAGTCGTGATACACGAGCGCGATCTTCTTGCCCTTAAGCTTGTCAACGCCCCCTTCCTTCTTGCCGATGTGTTGCACCAGCATGTCCGCGGCATCCCAATAGGTGCCGCCGAGCGGGAAATTCCAGCCGAAAACGGTACCGTCGACCGAATCCGCACGCCCGTAGCCCGCAGTGACTATCGGAATCTTGTCGGCGAAGGTCTTGTCGGTCACCGCGAAGGTGATCCCCGTTGAGAGCGTGTGGAACAGAGTTGCGCCGGTCGGCCCCTTGCCTTTGAGGCGCTCGTAGCATTCCACGCCGCGGTCCGTGGCATAGCCGGTCTCGCATTCCTCGAACGTGATCTTCACGCCGCCGATACCGCCGTCGCGCGCGTTGACCAGCTTGAGGTAATCCACGTAGCCATTGGCGAACGGCACGCCGTTGGGTGCATAGGCGCCCGTGCGATACGACAGCACCGGGAAGAACTGCTCTTTTGCCTGGGCGTGGGCGGGCACGCTCGCAGTCGCCAGGATCGTCGTGGCCACCGCCCCCGCGGCCGCCGCAAGGAGCCGCGATTTCGCTGCTTGTCTCATCTGTACTTCCTCCTTTTGAACATGCCGCCGGCGGGAGACCCCGGGCGGATACTGAAATCTTGTCACATCAGTGCGGAAACGGCCATAAACGGAGCTTTTCCTTGCCGACCGCCCACAAACGGGCAAGACCATGGGGTTCGACGATCAGGAAGAACACGATCAGGGCGCCAAAGATCATCAGTTCCAGGTGGGAGATCATGGCCGTGGTGAGCGGCATGCCCATGAGCGTCGGGATCTGGTTGAGCAGGATCGGCAGGACGACGATGAAGGCCGCCCCGAAGTAACTCCCGAGCAGCGAGCCCATGCCCCCGATGATGATCATGAAGAGCAGGTTGAGCGACAGCGTGAGGTTGAAGGCCAGGGGCTCCCAGGAGCCGAGGTGCATGAAGCCCCAAAGCGCGCCGGCCACGCCCACGTAAAACGAACTCACCGCGAATGCGCTCAGCTTGGCATAAACGGGGCGGATCCCGATCACTTCCGCCGCGACGTCCATGTCGCGCATGGCCATCCATGCTCGACCGATGTGACCGCGGACCAGGTTCTTCGCCACGATCGTGAACACAGTGAGGATCGCGAGCAGGAAGACGTACTTTTCGGTCGGCGTGTCGACTTTCCAACCGAACATTTCGATGGCGGCGGTGGAAACCGAACCGGAGCCCGCATAGTCGGTAAACCACTTCACCCGGGCGAAGACCCAGTCCATGAAGAACTGCGCGGCCAGCGTGGCCACGGCGAGGTAGAGGCCTTTGATGCGAAGGCTGGGGATCCCGAACAGCATCCCCACCGCGGCCGCGATCAGGCCCGCCAGCACCAGCACGACGAGGAAATTCAGCTGCGGGATGCGCAGCGCAATGTTGTAGGCCGCGTAGGCTCCGACCGCCATGAAGGCCGCGTGGCCGATCGAGATCTGGCCGCAGTACCCCACCAGCAGGTTGAGTCCGATCGCTGCGAGCGTGAGGATCAGGAACGGGATCAGCAGCGACAGGAAAAGGTAGTCGTTGGCGAGGAGCGGCACCGCGACGAATGCGATCACCAGCACTGCGGCCATGAAGACGCGGTCCTGCAGGATCGGCAGCATCTGCTGGTCCGCCGCGTAGGTCGTCTTGAACTGGCCGTTTTCCCTGTAGAACATGCTGTGTCAGACCCGGTCGATGTGTTTTTCGCCGAACAGCCCCTGCGGCCGTACCAGCAGGAAAAGGAGCGCGAGGACGTAGGCGAACCAGTTCTCGATGCCCCCGCCCGCAAGATCGAATGCCTTGACCATCACCGGCCCGAGGAACACCTCGGCCATTTTCTCGCCGACGCCGATGATCAGGCCCCCCACGATGGCGCCGGTCACCGAGGTGAAGCCGCCGAGGATCACGACCGGCAGTGCCTTCAGCGCGACCTGCGAGAGCGAGAACTGCACGCCCAGCTTCGAGCCCCAGAGGACGCCAGCCACCAGCGCCACGATCCCCGCGACCGACCAGACGATGACCCAGATGCGGTTGAGCGGGATGCCGATCGATTGCGCCGCCTGGTGATCGTCCGCCACCGCACGCAGCGCGCGGCCGGTGGCGGTTTTCTGGAAGAACAAGGCCAGGCTGCCAACCAATGCAGCGGCAGCAATCGTGGCAACAAAGTCTTCCTTGTTGACGAGGATGCCGCCCTGGAACACCTGGTCAAGGATCATCACCGGCTCCTTGGCGATGCCGAGCTCGATTTTGTAGATGTCGCTGCCCCACACGGTCTGGCCGAACCCGTCGAGGAAGTAGGACACCCCGAGGGTCGCCATCAACAGGGCCACGCCTTCCTGGTTGACCAGCGGGCGCAGCACCAGGCGCTCGATGATCCAGGCGAGCACGATCATGATGACGATCGAGATGAGGATCGCGACCCACAGGGGCATGCGTTCCGCGAGGCGGGCGACGGCGAGCGCCGCGAACAGCACCATTGCGCCCTGAGCGAAGTTGAAGACGCCTGAGGCCTTGAAGATCAGGGCAAATCCCAGCGCTACGAGCGAATAGAGCACGCCGGCCATCAGGCCGCCGAGCAGGACCTCGATGTAGAAGCCGGGCTGGCTTGCTCCGGTGACCAGCGGCGCGGCCAGTCCCGCCAGCAGGACGAGGCCAAGGACGATGATGCCGAGATGCTTTCTCACCGCGGCGTCCTCAGTGGCTCACGCCGAGGTAGGCGTCGATCACCGCCTGGTTGGCGCGGACTTCGGCAGGCGTCCCGTCGCCGATCTTCCTGCCGTAGTCGAGGACGACGACGCGGTCCGATATATCCATCACGACGCTCATGTCGTGCTCGATCAGAACGATTGTCGTCCCGAAGTGATCGTTCACGTCGAGGATGAAACGGCACATGTCCTGCTTTTCCTCGACGTTCATGCCGGCCATCGGCTCGTCCAGCAGCAGCACATTGGGTTCCATCGCAAGCGCCCGACCGAGGTCGACGCGCTTCTGCAGTCCATAGGGCAGGCGTCCCACGGGGGTTTTCCGCCACGCCTGGATCTCCAGGAAATCGATGATGCGCTCGACCGCGTCGCGGTGAACCATCTCTTCGCGTGCCGCCGGGCCGATCCGGATCGCCTGCAGCAGCAGGTTGGTGCGCATCCTCAGGTTGCGCCCGGTCATGATGTTGTCCAGCACGCTCATGCCCTTGAACAGCGCGAGGTTCTGGAAAGTGCGCGCAATGCCCGAGAGCGCGACCTCGTGCGGGTCCATGTCATGGAACTCGCGCAATTGCCCATCCATGCGCAGCCGGATGGTGCCTTGCTGCGGGTGGTAGACGCCGTTGATCACGTTGAGCATCGAGCTCTTGCCGGCGCCGTTCGGGCCGATGATCGCGCGCACTTCGTGCTCGCGCACGTCGAACGAAACCCCGCTGAGTGCCTTGACGCCGCCAAATGCCAGCGACACCTCTTCAACCGCGAGGATCACCTCGCCGATCTTGCGCCCCCCGCTCATGCAGCCCGCTTTGCCGCGGCGGGTGCGAACGTCTTTGCGTCCCGGATCCCGAGGTCCGACGAAACCATGCCGGTGCGGCCGTCTTCGTACCTGACCTGTGCTTCGACGTGCACGGTATCCCGGCCGGCATACATCGCTTCGACGAGCTGCTGGTAGCGCTCGCCTATATAGCCGCGGCGGACCTTCCTGGTGCGCGTGAGCTCGCCATCGTCCGCATCGAGCTCCTTGTGCAGGATCAGGAAGCGGTGGATCTGCGAATTCGAAAGCTCCGGGTCGGTCGAGAGGTCCAGGTTCACCTTCTCGATGCATTCACCGACCAGCTGGTAGACCTCTTCGCGTGATGCCAGGTCGACATAGCCGGTATACGGCAGGTTGTGGCGCTCGGCCCAGTTGCCGACGGCATCGATGTCGAAGTTGATGAACACGCAAACCTTGTCGCGGCCGTGCCCGAACGCGACCGCCTCCCGGATATAGGGGAAGAACTTGAGCTTGTTCTCGAGGTATTTGGGCGCGAAGAGCGTGCCGTCGGTCAGCGCGCCGACGTCTTTGACGCGGTCGATGATCTTGAGATGCCCGTCGGGATCGAAGTAGCCCGCGTCGCCGGTGTGGAACCAGCCCTCGGCGTCTTTCGCATCGGCGGTGGCCTGCGGGTTCTTGTAGTACTCCTTGAACAGTCCCGGAGAGCGGACCAAGAGCTCGCGTTGCGGCGTGAACTTGAGCTCGACGCCCGGCACTGCGGGGCCGACCGTGTCCGCCTTCACCTGCCCGTTGGGCTGGATGCAGACAAACACCGACGTTTCCGTGGACCCGTACAGCTGCTTGAGGTTGATTCCGATCGAGCGATAGAACACGAAGAGGTCCGGGCCGATCGCCTCGCCCGCGGTATACGCCACGCGGACCCGGCTCATGCCCAGAACGTTGCGCAAGGGTCCGTAGACCAGAACATCGCCAAGCCGGTAAAGGAAACGATCGGCTGCCCCGACGCTCTCCCCGTCGAGAATCTTTGCGCCAACCCGGCGCGCGACGTCCATGAAGTAAAGGTACATCCGCCGCTTTATCGAGCCTGCGTCCTCCATGCGGATCGACACCGTGGTGAGCAGCGCCTCGAGGACACGCGGCGGGGCGAAGTAATAAGTCGGCCCGATTTCGCGCATGTCGGCCATGACGGTTTCCGCGGACTCGGGGCAGCAGATGCAGTAGCCCGTCACGAAAGGCTGGGCATACGAGAAGATGTTCTGCCCGATCCAGGCGGGAGGCAGGTAGGCGAGCACGACGTCCGAGTCGCCGAGCCCCTCCATCACCGCCGCGGCTTGCGCGCGGTCGATGAGCGCGGTGTGCGTAAGGACGACGCCTTTCGGGTTACCGGTAGTACCCGACGTGAAGAACATCGCCGCGGGCTCCGACCCCTGGCCGCGCGCGACCTCGGCATCGAAGAACCCCGGGTTCCTGGCATCGAACTCGCGGCCGATCGCCTGGAGTTCCTCGTAGCTCGTGAGCGAATCCTGGGCGTAATTCCTGAGGCCGCGGGAATCGTCGAAGTAGATGCGCTTGAGCGAGGGGCATTGCGGCAGGATCTCGAGCAGCTTGTCGACCTGCTCCTGATCCTCGGCCACCGCGAACGCGATCTCGGCGTTCTGGATCGGGAAAGCCATTTCGGTGGCCACCGCATCCTGGTAGAGCGGCACTGGAACCGCGCCGAGGCACTGGGCGGCGCACATTGCAGCGTAGAGGCGCGGCCGGTTGTCTCCGACGATTGCGAGGTGCGCGCTGCGCTGCAGGCCATGGGCGGCCAGTCCGCAGGCCAGCGCCCGCACTTCGTCGGCAAACCGGCCCCACGACCACGTCTGCCAGACGCCGAGGTCCTTTTCGCGGATGGCAGGAAGCGCGCCGCGGACCTGCGCATGATGCGCAAGCAGCTTCGGGAACGTGTCGAAAGTGCGAATGTCGACCGCCATCGATTGCCTCCTCCGGTATGCCTTGCATCCTGCGTGTCCCGCGCTGCATGGGCGCCGGATCATGCGGCCGGATTCTTGCACAAAATCGCGACCGTGGGCTCGACTCGATCGGGCGGTACCGATTTGCCTATAATTGGTACTGTAATCGATATCAACCGAGTACCCCTATGAACACCCTCACAGCTGCCGAGCTCAAGCGCCGCGGCATGGCCGCGATCGAAGACGTCCTGCGCCACGGGCCGCTGCATCTCATGAAGCACAACAAGCCCTCCGCCGTGGTCATCTCCGAGAAGGAGTACGCCCGCCTGGCACAGAGCAATACCGGCGCCGCGCCGGTCGGAATGACCGCCCTCCAGTGGCTGCTCAACCGGCCCAACGGCACCAGGCGCAAGAGTCACATCGACAAGGCACTGCGCGAAGGGCGCAACAGTTGGGCGTGATCGCTTTTTTCGACGCGAGCGCTCTGATCTACCTGATCGAGGGCGCCGAACCGTTTGCCGGCCGGGTGCGTTCCGAGCTGGCACTGACCGCGAAGAAGCACTCCAGGATGGGCGCGGCGATAAGCCGCCTGTCGTGGCTGGAATGCCGGGTACGGCCCGCGCGCATCAGCGAACTTGCGACGCTGGCGGCGTTCGATACTTTCTTCGCCCATCCTGATCTGATCTGGGTGGACCCTGGCAAGGATGTCGTCGAACTGCGGCTTGCGCGACTGGAACGTAAGTTGCATCCTTGGCCTCGTCAACCTTCCGCGCGCAACCTTTTCCGGAGCCCTCCCCCATGACCCGCACACCCATACGCCGCGCCCTCGGGGCCGTCGGACTGCTCGCCTTCGGCATCCTAGGCGCGGGGCCTTGCGCGGTGCTGGCCCAGGACATCATCCGGGTAGGCGCTCCGCTCCCTCTCACCGGTCCCCTTGCCCCCGATGCGGCCAAGCAGCAGCAGGGCTACGACCTGTGGGCCGAGACTGCCAACAAGGCTGGCGGCGTGAATGTCGGCGGCAAACGCATGAAGGTCGAGATCGTCTACGTCGACTACCAGTCGAATACGCCCCGCGCAGTGCAGGCGACCGAAAAGCTGATCACCCAGGACAAAGTGAATTTCCTTTTTTCGCCGTTCGGGTCGGGAGCGGCCAAAGCGGCCTCGGCCGTGTCCGAGAAATACGAAGTGCCCACCATTGCGGCCACCGCTTCGTCGGAGCAGGTCTACGACCAAGGCTACAAGTACTTGTTCGGCACGTTCACGCCGAACCCCACGCTGACCGAACCGCTCTCTGACATGGTCAGGAAGAATGCGGCCGGCGTGCAGCGAGTCGCCATCCTCGCGCGAAACGACCTCTTTCCTCTGGCCATTGCGCAGGAGATGGAGAAGTCGGCCAAGAAGCGTGGCATGAACGTGGTCTATTTCGAGAGGTATCCGATCGGCACCCTGGACTACTCCGCGACGCTTGCGCAGATGAAGGCGCAAGCGCCGCACTGGATCTTCGCAACCGGCTACATCAATGATCTGGTGACGATGAAAAAGCAGATGGGCGACCTCAAGATCGACGCGCCGGTGGTCACGATGATCACGGCGCCTGCGTTCAAGGAGTTCATCGACGCGAGTGGCAAGGGGTCCGAGAACATCACTACGGCGGCGTGGTGGCATCCGGCGGCCCGTTATAAAGGCAAGGACGTCTTCGGCACGACCGAAAACTACAACAAACTCTTCACGGCCAAGTACAAGATCGACCCCGACTACTCGCCCGCGTCGGCGTCGGCCGCGGGCGCGATCCTGCAGATGGGCATCGAACGCGCCGGATCGATCGAACGCAGGAAAGTGCGCGACGCCATTGCCGCGATCAACGAGATGACGTTCTGGGGGCCGGTGAAATTCGGCCCCACCGGCCAGATCACGTCGCTCGAGCCGCCTGTAATCCAGATCCAGGGTGGCAAGCACGTCGCGATCTATCCGGCGTCGATCAAGCAGGGAGACCTGCGGCTCGGCGTGAAGTAAGGGCGGCCTCCGGTGCAGGCATGCCGCCGGATGCCATGCTGACGCTGCAGATCCTCGCCAACGGGCTCGTGCTCGGCGGGCTCTATGCCTGCATTGCCGCGGGGTTCTCGCTCGTCTGGGGCGTGCTCAACGTCATCAACATTCTGCACGGCTCGTTCATCGTGCTGGGCGGGTATCTCGCCTTCTTCGCGTACGTGAAGCTGGGAATCCATCCCTTTGTGTCGATCCTGATTGCGGCGCCCATCTTCTTCGTGCTGGGTTATGCGCTGCAGCGTGCGTTGATCAACCGGATGATCGCGGCGCCGGTGCTGCTGACGCTGTCGCTGACGTTCGGACTCGACCTCATGCTCTCCAACGGCATGCTCTACGCGTTTACAGCCGACTTCAAGAAGCTCACGCTCGACCCGCCGCTCGGAGTGGTAAGCCTCGGCAGCATCGTGTTGCCGGTGGATCGCCTGTTCGCGATGCTGCTTGCCCTCGCCCTGACCGGCCTTCTGTACCTCGTGCTTTCGCGCTCGCGCATCGGCCGGGCGATCGTCGCGGTGCGCATGGATCGCGAAGCGGCCGCGCTCATGGGCGTCAACGTCAAGCACATCTACGCGATGACTTTCGGGCTCGGGGCGCTCATGGCGGGCGCATCCGGCCCGCTCTTGGCGATGATCTTTCCGATCTCCCCGCTGTCGGGTCCGGTGTACCTGGGCAAGGCCTTCGTGATCTGCGTACTCGGCGGGCTCGGGAGCGTGCCGGGCGCGATGATCGGCGGGCTCGCGCTTGGCGTGGTCGAAAGCTTTGGCGCGCTCTGGTTTGGCCCCGAGCACTCGGTCACCCTTTCTTTCACGCTGCTGATTCTCATGCTGCTCTTCAGGCCGACCGGGCTCCTCGGCCGCACAGGCTACGCGTGAGGAAGAGCGCTCTGTTCGCCGGAGTGTTGTTTGCTCTGATTGCCTTGCTGCCCCTCGGGGCCGACGCCTATTGGCTGCGCCTGGGAACGACTGTGCTGATGTATGGCGTTCTCGCCATGGCCTGGAATTTCATCGGCGGGATGGCCGGTTACCCGTCGTTCGCGAGTGCGGCCTTTTTCGGGCTCGGGGCCTACACCGGGGCTGTAGCGCAGAAACTGGGCGTGCCCATGCTGCTCGCGTGGGCGTCAGCGGGGACGATGGCGCTCCTCTTTGCTGCGCTGCTGGGCCTTGCGCTCCTGCGGCTGCGCGGCCACTACTTCGCCATCGCAAGCCTGGTCGTGGCCGAAGTGCTGAGGGAACTGGTCAACGCTTCGACCGACCTCACCGGCGGCGGCATGGGCCTCAACCTGCCCGTACCCAAGGATGCGACGATCACCAGCCAGGCAGAGTTCTTCTTCTATTCGATGCTCGCCCTTGCGGTCGTCACTTTCGCGGCAATGCTGGCGGTCAAGCATTCCCGGCTGGGTTTCGGCCTGCGCTGCATCCAGCAGAACGAATCCGCCGCCGACATGCTGGGCGTCAACACCACGATGTACAAAGTTGCGGCGTTCGTGCTGTCCGGGGTGTTCGTCGGGGTGGCCGGGGCGATCTATGCGTCCTGGGTCCACTACATCGAGCCACCCGATGTCTTCGACGTGCTCTACTCGATCAAGGCCATCGTGATGGTCCTTTTGGGGGGCGCGGGCTCGGTGTTCGGACCGCTGGTGGGCGCCGCGCTGTTCCTTTCGCTCGAGGAGCTGGTGTGGCGCAACTACCTGCAGGTGCACACGGGCGTCCTCGGACTGATGATCGTGCTGCTGGTGCTGTTCATGCCTAAAGGCGTGTTCTCCCTGCGCATGCGGCGAAAAGGCCGCGCATGAGCGCGCTGCTCGAGCTCAGCGGGGTCTCTCGCCGGTTTGGCGGCTTGACCGCGGTCGCGAAGGTCGATCTTTCGGTCGAGCCGGGCGAAGTCATCGGCCTCATCGGACCCAATGGCGCGGGAAAGACCACGCTGGTAAATGTCATCACCGGCGTGCACCGCGCAAGCGAGGGCACTGTTCGTTTCGACGGGCAGGACGTCACGACGCTCAAGCCGTACCAGGCGGCACGACGCGGCATCGCGCGGACTTTCCAGATCGTGCAGCCTTTTCCCGAGATGACCGTCGCGGAGAACGTGGCGGCAGCCGCGATGTTCGCCGGCGCGGCGCGGCATGGCCGCGAGGCCAATGACGTGGCGCATGAGCACCTGGGATTCGTGGGCCTGGCGGAGATGGCCGACACGCGCGCGGCGTCGCTCACGTTGGCGATGCGCAAACGCCTGGAGCTGGCCAAGGGCCTTGCGATGCGCCCGAAGCTCCTGCTGCTCGACGAAGTGAATGCCGGCCTCAATGCGACGGAAGTCGATCATGCGCTGTCGCTCATCCGCGGTATCGCGTCTCGCGGCATCACAATCCTGATCATCGAGCACCTCATGAAGGTCGTGCTGTCCCTGTGCACGCGCATCGTGGTGCTGCATCACGGGGAACTGATCGCCTCGGGCACCCCGCAGTCGATCGTGCGGGACCCGAGAGTCATTCAGGCCTATCTCGGGCGCCGGTACGCAACGGCAGAGTCGGCCGCGCATGGCTGAGAAAATGCTCACGATCTCCGGGGTTCACTCCGGTTACGGCGATGTGCCGGTGCTCTGGGGCGTGGACCTCGACATCGAGCGGGGCGAGATCGCATGCCTCGTCGGCTCGAATGGCGCCGGGAAAACCACGCTCATGCGGACCATCTCGGGGCTGGTCCCTGCCTCGGCCGGCTCGATCAGCTTCGAAGGCAAGGAGCTTGCCCAGTCCGACCCGGACGCGGTGCTGGGGGCCGGCATAGCGCATGTCCCCGAAGGCAGGCGGCTGTTCTCGGCGATGAGCATCAGGGACAACCTGCTCATGGGCGCCTACCTGCGGACCGACGGTGCGGGCGCCATCGCAGCGGACCTGGAGCGCATGTTCACGATGTTTCCGATCCTTGCCGAGCGCCGCGGCCAGGACGCGGGCACGCTCTCGGGCGGCGAGCAGCAGATGTGCGCGATCGCGCGCGGGCTCATGAGCGCGCCGAAGCTGCTCCTGATCGACGAATTGTCGCTGGGCCTCGCACCCGCCATCGTAGACCAGCTGTGCGATGCGCTGCGCACGCTGAACCAGGGCGGCCTGACGCTGCTCGTCGTCGAGCAGGACGTTGCGATCGCGCTCGAACTGGCCCAGCATGCCTTCGTCATGGATACCGGCCGCATTACGCGCTCGGGCCAGTCCGAGGCGCTCGCCAACGATCCGGCGATCCGCGAGGCTTATCTCGGATCGCTCTGACCCGAATTTTCAACAGGAGAAAGCCCCCATGTCCGATGTGCCAGTGTTTGCCCCAGGCGGCTACCGCTACGTGAAAGCAGTTTTCCAGTATTCGGGAGGCGTGGCGGCCGAGCCCGGATACGAGATCGAGCGCGCGCGGTTCATGCAACCGCTTCCGATCGCCGAAGCCTTTCCCGCGGTCGAAGCGCACCTCACGTCCCTCGGCCGGCCGGTGACCGCGTTTTGCCAATGCGAGCTGCGCTCGCCCGCGCCCTTCACCGACCAGGGGTTCTTCGAGTTCAACAAGGTGTATGTGACCACGCTGGCACGCTGGGGCATCTACAAGGAAGGCGATCCGCTGATGAATCCCGTGGCGCGCACGAACGTGTGCCCGATGTACGGCAAGCCGGCCGGGCCTTCGATGTATGCCTTTTCGTATACCGTCCCGGCAGCGAATGCGAAACGCAATACGTTCGTCCTCGCGGGCGGCGGCGACGCGATGGAGAAAGGGCCGACTTATCGCGATCGCATCGTCCGGCTGGGCGACACGTCGCCCGAAGGCCTGCGCGAGAAGATGGTCTTCGTGATCACCGAAATGGAAAGGCGCATGAAGCTGCTCGGCTTCGGCTGGAAGGACGCGGTGACCACGCAGATCTATACGGTACAGAACGTCGGCCACCTGGTCGGCGAGTTGCTCGCTGCGCGCGGCGCGGCGGCAGGCGGGGTCGTCTGGAACTACACACGCCCGCCGGTCGTCGACCTGGAGTACGAAATGGATGTGCGCGGGGCCGCTCGGGAAATCGTGCTCTAACGGGTCCCCCGGCGCGCAGAATGTCAGTAGGACTGACCGGAGAGCCGCCAGGGGCGCGGGGAAGCTCCATAAAATGTCAGTAGCCGCCTGCTCTAAAAGCTATACGACGTTGCGCTCGAGCAGGGGCCGGTTGGCTGCAATGCGCTCGAATGTCAAGGGCGCGAGGTCGATGGTGCGGTAAGCACCGTCGACGATGAGTTCCGCCACCCCGCGTCCGACTGCGGGTGACTGCTGCAGGCCATGCCCGGAGAATCCGTTGGCAAAGATGAGATTCCGGATCTCCGGGTGCGCGCCCACGATGCCGTTGCAATCGAAAGTGTTGTACTCGTAATAGCCGGCCCAGGCGCTGGTCTGGCGCAGCGCCTCGAATGCCGGCACGCGGGACGCGAGCACGGGCCAGATCGACTCTTCAAAGAGGCCGTAATCAACTTCCAGGGGCAAATCGTCGGGATCGTCGGATGCGTCCGGCGACGTGCCGCAGATGAACTGTCCTTTGCCTTCCGGCCTGAAATACACCCCGGACGGGTCGATGAGCAGGGGAGCATCGTCAATGTGGGTGGGACAACTCACCACGAAGACACAGCGTCGCCTTGCGCGCACCGGGAGCTCGATGCCGGCCCAGGCGGCAGGCTCACGCGCCCAGGGACCGGCTGCATTGACCACCACGTCGCAATCGATGCGCGAGCCGTCCGCCAGCAGGACCGCGCGGATACGCGACCCCTCATGATCGAATCCGCAAGCCTCGGCCATGAGGTAGGTCGCCCCAAGTGCACGCGCCTTGCGCCGCATTGCCTGCAGCAGGCTGTAGCCGTCGAACCAGCCTTCGCCCGAAATCCCCAGGCAACCGAGGGCGACGTCGTCCACCGACAGCCATGGGAACCGTTGGCGCAGGGCCTCTGTTCCCAGGAGCATCGTATCGGCGCCGAGGGACGCCTGCAGGCGGTGATTTTCCTCGAGCACCCCTGCCCCTGCCTTTGAGGCAAGGAAAAGGTAACCCTGCTCGCGCAACCCCGCATCCGGCCGCTCGCCGTCGACCGCGAGCAACACGCCCGCATTGCGCAGGAATTCGATGCCGAACAGGCTGAGCTCGATGTTGATCGCCGTCGAAAACTGCTGGCGGATCGAGCTCGCGGACAGGGCCGACGAGGCGCGTGAGTACGCGGGATCGCGCTCGATGACCGTCACGCTGCCCTCGAAATCCGGGTCCTCGACCAGGAAATACGCTATCGCACTGCCAATGGCGCCGCCACCGATGATCACTACGCGCTGTTTCGCCATCTTTCCTGTGAACGACTCGCGTTGACATGCCGCAGGCACGTAGCATAGCGTCCCCCCCGCATTGCAGGAGCCGCAGTGTCCGCAACGATCCGCCAGATCACGGCCGAAGAAGTGCATGCCGCACTGGGCTATCCCGAGCTCGTGGAGGCCCTGCGCGTCGCGTTTGCAACCGGGGCGGAGGCCCCGGTGCGATCGAGCTACCCGGTGACCGCCGAGGGCGACCGCCTGCTGCTGATGGCGGCCTGGCGCCCGGGGCATGACGTCGGGGTCAAGCTCGTCACCGTTTTCCCGCGTAATCGGGAGCGAGGGCTTGCAAGCGTCTGCGCTTTATACGTGCTGCTGGATGGCGCCACCGGCCACCCGCGGGCGCTCCTCGACGGCGAAGCGCTGACGCTGCGAAGGACCGCCGCCGCGTCGGCCCTCGCTTCGGGCTACCTTTCGCGGCCGGACTCGGAGTGCCTGCTGGTTGTGGGAACCGGCGCGTTGGCCCCTTATATGGCGGCCGCGCATTGCGCGGTAAGACCGATCCGCAAAGTGCTGGTGTGGGGGCGCTCTGCCGAACGCGCCAAAGCACTGGCGGACACGCTGGTCCGAGAGGGCCTGCCGGCGCAACCGGTCAAAGAACTCGCGGCTGGGCTGGCGGCCGCGGACATCGTGACCTGCGCCACTACGGCCCGCGAGCCGGTTCTGCTTGGGGTCCACGTGCGCCCGGGCACGCACGTCGACCTCGTGGGCGCTTTCACACCGGACATGCGCGAAAGCGACGACGCGCTCGTCTCGGTGGCGGAACTGTACGTGGACACGTTCGCGGGTGCCCTCAAGGAAGCGGGAGACCTCGTGCAGCCGATCGAAGCAGGGACCCTCGATCGCGGCCGCGTGATGGCGGAGTTGGCCGACCTCGTGTCGGGGCGGCATCCCGGACGCTCGACGAAGGAAGGCATCACGCTCTTCAAGTCGGTGGGTACGGCGCTGGAAGATCTCTGCGCGGCACGGCTGGTTTACGAGCGGGGCTGAGGGCCCGGGACCAAGCCGCTCTCCTCAGGCCAGGCCGGATCAGGGCTTGCGGCCGGGATTGGTGATTGGCTTCGGGATCTCGACGCCCTGGGCCCTGGCCTTCTGGTACCACCTGAGCGCGGTCTCGTAGTCGCGGACCACGACCTCGTTGCCCTGGTTGTAGATGTCGCCCAAGCGCTTCTGGGCAACGCCATAGCCCGCTTCGCCGGACGCTACAAAAGCCTGCATGGCCGCGCGCGCATCGCCTCCTTGCTCGAGCTTGAGGCCTTGCTGGTAACGCTCCGCCGCCTGCTCGGGTGAAAGGGTCGCGGAAGGGCGGGCTGCGGGCTTTGGCGCCGGCTCAGGGCGCGGCTTTGGCGGCGGCACCACCTCCCTGACCGGCGGCGGGGGTGGTGGTGCCGGCGGGACGGGCGCGAGGGGCTTGGCGAGCAGCGCGCGCAATTGCTGGTTGGCCTCCGCGGGTTCGACCGCGCCCACGGCATCGGCACCCGGAATGGTCAGGGTGCGCCCGACCAGCAGCTGGTTGATATTGCCTTCAAGGAAGGCCTCCGGATTCGCCCGGTACAGCCCGAGAACCATCTGGTTGAGCGTGACTTTCGGATGCCTGAACTTGCCTGCGATCCGGAAAAGGGTGTCGCCTTTGCCGACTTCGTGAGTCGTCGCGGTTTGGACGGACGGGGAGGAAGGCGCAGGCTTGGGAGCGGGCTTCGGCGTGGCCTTCGCAGCGCGCGCGGCAGGCGGCTTCTTCTCCTGCGCAGAGACCAAGGGAGGGAAAGCGAACTGCGAAAAACCGAAGAGTGCGATCGTCAGCGCCGGCATCCTGCCGGCGAGCCTGGCAACCCTGGGGCCTACTCGCAAAAGAATTCGACGGTCTCCGTGGCGCTCGCCCGGGGCTGGCCGAAAGCGATCCAGCCGTGCCCGCGCAGCGCGAACTCCGCGCGGCGCAGGACCACCTCGGTGTCGCCTTCGACCGTCACGTAGGTGCCGTTGGCGCTGTGGTCGGCAAGCACGAACTTGTCGAGCCTGCGCTCTATCTTGCCGTGCTGGCGCGACGCCATGCGATCGATGATGACCATGTCGCCGCCCTTGTCCCGCCCGAGCGTAAGGGAGGTGCGGGCGCCTTCAAGGACGATTTCCTGGTCGAGATACTTGAGGCGCAGCGCGGTGAGCTTCTGCTTGACCATCGAGCGGTTGGTCGCGAGCGTGGTCTGGTCCTCGGTCTGCTGCCAGAGGATCTCGTACAGGTCCACCGCGGTGGCCTTGCCCTTGACCTCGATCGAATACAGGCGACGCGAGGACGAGCGCATGATCGGGCTCATGAGCTCGACGGTTTCGCGCGAGGTCATGATCTGGCCCTTTGAAGCCAGCCCGGCAAGCCGGGCGGCAAGGTTCACCGAGTCGCCGAAAACGTCCCCGTCGCGCTCGACGAGGGGGCCGAAATGGAAACCGATTCGAACCCCGATTTTCATGTTGGCGACCGGGGGCATTTCGTCGATCGCGTTCTGCATCTCGATCGCGGCGCCGGCCGCCGAGCTCGAATCGACGAACGTCGCCATGACTTCGTCACCGATCGTCTTGATGACACGGCCGCCTATCTCGGCTGTCTTGTCCTTGAAGATGGTGATGCACTTGTCGATCGCGGCATGGGCAACAGCATCCCCGGCGCTCTCGTAGAGGCGGGTGCTGCCGCTCACGTCTACGAAAAGCACCGCAGCTTGGGCAGTATCATTCATTTACGGAATTATGGCCAAGTTACGCCGATCCCGCCACTCGGCCCTCCGGGGGGCGGATTCAGGGGCGCATAGCCGGAGAGGGTTGAGATAGTTCCCGACGTTTACTACGCTTCCCGCATCGCCGCCGTTTGTGAATACATAGCGGCCGGACATGAGGTCGCTGTCCCTGATGCCGGGGGTGGAGGCGACGATACCGCCTACTTCGACATGCGCTCCGCGGTCGAACAAAACCCCGTTTGGGTTGACGAGAAACAGCTGGCCGTTCGCGGTCAGCGAACCGAAGATCTCAGAAACGTTGCTCCCAAGGGCGCGATTCAGTGCAACTGCGCTAGCGCTGGGCTGTTGGAAGACAACGGAGTTTCCGGCGCCGATCGAAAAACTATGCCAATTGAGAATGTCGTTTTGCGACGACTGGCTTGTGGCTTGGTTAGAACCACTTAATCGCCTGGAACCAGACCCTTGGCTCACGGCGCACGACGTCTGCATCAGGCGTGTCGTTCTCCCCGCGCCAGGCCAAGGTCGTCTTCACGAGAAAATCGTTGTCCTTGCCAATCGAGAATCCCACGCCAAAGGCGGAGATCCCGACGAAATTCGCGGAAGTGCTTGTCGGCAGCGGAGTTGAGTTGATTTGGACGCGTCCGGCATCGTAGAAGCCTATGAACGTCAGGTCACCGGAAAAGATCTGGAATTTGGGAACGTTGTAGCGAAGTTCGGTCGTGAAGATAAACCCTTCGTCGCCGATTCCCTGTCCTGTCGGATATGCGCGAACGCCGTTTGCGCCCCCCAAAGACATTTTCTCGGCCGACGTCAGGTTCTTGTTTGCGTACTGGCCGCTCAATGCAACCAATAGGTTCATGTTCTCGGTGAGGAGTTGCAACCGGCGTAGGTCAAAGTTGATCTTGGAGAACTTGCCCTGGGTCCGTAATCCGGTGACGCCCAAGTCAGCCGTGGCGACGGCAACCGGGTTTAACTTGAGAGTGCCCTCGGTGTAGGTCACCGAAAACGAATTGAGCGCGCCGCCAAACAACCGGTCGCGCAGGTCGCCCACGAGACCCAGCTTGGTTGTGTTTATCTTGCGGTCTTCGATCGTATTCGTCGTGTCGATACGATCCTTGAGCATCTTGTTTTCGTAGGAGATCTGACCGATCAGGTTTGCGTTCCGTGTACGAATGAAGGGGTACAAGCCATACAAGCTGGTGACCGTGCCTGTGCCGTGCGCTTCGATAGCTGCGAAATCGCGCTCGAGGCTGTAGCTGAAACTTGCGTAGCTGATGCCAAGACGCGTGCCGCTGTAGCCCACCGGCGCCGAAACAGCTGCCCGCACAAAAGTCATGCGCTCATTCGTGGTCGTCGCGCGAACCGAAAGTTGATCCCCGTAACCACTCAGATTGTTCGCATTCAAGTTGACGCCGAGCCGGTTTTCGCCGGTGAACCGGTTGCCTGCGTTGTCGAAGTCCGCGTAGCCCGAAATAATTCCGCCGCTGTCTTTGACGTTCACGCGCAAATCCGCGGCCCCAATCGCCTTGGTACTGGGACCGATTTCCGAGCTCACCACGACGTTGGGCAGGTCGCTCAGGAGCAGCAACGGGCGCTCGAGGCCCACTTCGGTGATGGCGTCGCCTTCCTTGAGGTGCTGGTCGAGAACCCCCTGCGCGAAATCCGGGCGAAGCCTCGCTTTGGGGTCGGGCTTTAATTCGATCGTTCCCATCCGGCCTTCAAGCACCGCGATCTCTACTACGCCGTCCTTGATCTGTTGTGCGGGCAGATAGGCTTGGGCAAGGAAGTAGCCGTTTGCGCGGTAAAACGCTCTGACGCTGTTAGCTGCCTCGTTCAGGCCTTCGAAGTCGAGTTCCTTGCCGAGCGACTCCCTGAGCGTCGGGAGGAGTTCCGCTTCGGAATAGATCCTGTTGCCGGAAATGACAAACCGCTTGACCTGAACCTTGAGCGAAGCCGAGCCCCGCATGGCCGGGCGCGGTTGTTCCTCGCGTGGCAGGACCTCCTGATCGGTACGTGCCGGCGGCGGCACGCGATCGCGTTGCTGTTCGAGGAGTTGCCCTGCGTCAGGCCGAATTTGCGCAAGCGGCGCGAGCTGCGCGAAGGCGGCCTGAGATGCCGCAAGGGCCAGGATGAGGAAAGCCCCTCGATGATCCAGCGATCCAAGTCCCGGACGCCCGGCCGTGTTATCCCGCTTTCTACCGCACATCAGTGCGCCCCCTGACCCGAATGCGAATTTTAGCATCGCATTTTTCTCAATCTGAAAATCGACGCTATGCCCCTTCAGGACATAACGATCCGTGTGGCGACCCCACCCAAAGAGCTTCCGCTAGGAAATTGCTTTTATTTCCGGCAGTTATGATTTTTTCTTAATATGATCTACGAAGTCCCACACGGACCTGAGAGTATCCGCAAAGCGATTGGTCTACAAGGACAACTCGCGGTGCACGGACGGGCCGAATCGCGAGATGTTGCGTTTTAGCAACACAACTATTTCACGCTTTTGCGGGGAAGCGCGGCACGAACCGGACAGAGGAGACCAGGTACGTTTCCCTGTACAGTTCGCGACCACTCGCGCCGAGGCAATCCCCACACCTAATGAATGGTCCTATAAAGCATGCAGATCGATCGGTGTTTCGCGCCGTCGGGTTGGCGTGCATTCGTCGCGAGCGGCCACTTTTCGAGGATCTCGAGTTTGAGCTTGCCAATGGCGGGCTCCTGCACATCAACGGCGCCAATGGGAGCGGGAAAACAAGCTTGCTTCGGATCCTTTGCGGCCTGCTACAGCCGGCTGCGGGCGCCGTCGAGTGGAATGGGATGCCCATTCGCTCGCTCGGGGAGGAGTTTCATAGTCACGTCGCCTATCTCGGGCACCTGAACGCAGTGAAGGACGAACTCAACGCATCGGAGAATCTCGCCTACGCCGCTCGGCTAGGCGGTTTGGCCTGTAATCCCAAGGAGATATTGGAGGCCCTCGACCGGTGGTCGCTTCGGTCAGTCACCGAAGTACCTTGCAAGTTCCTTTCACAAGGCCAGAAGCGCAGGCTGGGATTGGCCCGGCTTACGCTTTTCGCTTCACGCGCCCTTTGGGTCCTGGACGAGCCCTTCGCATCGCTGGATGCGGAGGGCATCGAGAACGTTCGGTTGCTCATAGAGCGGCATCTGGGTGCCAATGGAATGGCTGTTCTCACCTCGCACCAGCTGGTGCCGATCGAGGCTGCTGCCCTCCAGCGCGTAGAACTGGCGTCTTGATGGCCGAACTAATATCGGTCCTCCGCAGCGTCGTTACCCGGGACCTCCTGCTCGTAGTGCGCAACAAATCGGAAGCGGCGAATTGCGTGCTGTTCTTTGTCCTCGTCACGAGCCTGTTTCCCCTGGGCATCGGGCCCGAGCCGGGTACGCTTCGCCTCGTAGCCTCAGGGGTGATCTGGGTGGCCGCGCTCCTTGCATCGATGCTGGCGTTGTCCCGCCTTTTTTCGGCCGATTACTCCGACGGGACACTCGAACAGCTGACCCTTTCGCCTTTCCCGCTGCCGATCCTGTTGGGAGGGAAGGTGATCGCCCATTGGCTGGTGAGCGGCTTTCCCCTCGTGATCGTTGCGCCGGTGGTCGGGCTCCAGTTCGGGCTGGCTTCAAGCGCGCAAAGCGTGCTTGTAGTTTCGCTCTTGCTGGGAACTCCGATCCTTAGCATCCTCGGGGCGGTGGGCGCCGCGCTCACGCTTGGCTTGCGATCGGGTGGAGCCCTGGTCCCGCTTCTTGTGCTTCCGCTTTGCGTACCCGTGCTGATCTTCGGCGCCGGCGCAATCGATGCCGCCGCATCTGGTCTCGACGCCGGACCGCACCTCTCCCTGCTCGGGGCTTACCTGTTGCCAAGTGCGGTGTTCGGTCCTTGGGTCGCAGCAGTCGCGATTAGAATCGCGCTCGAATAGCGGGCTGCCACTTTTCCACAAACATGACAATCAACTGGTTCAAGTACTCGTCGCCCGCGGCTTTTTACCCGATCGCTGGCGTGCTCGTCCCTTGGTTCTTCGCCGCTGCCGCGGTTCTGGCGGGCGCCGGGTTTTACGTGGGCTTTTTCGTTGCGCCCACTGACGCACAGCAGGGGGAAAGCTATCGGATCATTTATGTCCACGTAGCGGCGGCATGGATGTCGATGTTCCTCTATGTGGTCATGGCTTTCTGGGCCGGCTTCGGGCTCGCATTCAATGCCCGGCTGTCCTTCATGATGGCATCTGCGATTGCACCCACCGGTGCCCTGATGACGTTTATCGCCCTTTGGACAGGGGCCCTGTGGGGCAAGCCCACTTGGGGAACCTGGTGGGTCTGGGACGCACGGCTGACCTCCGAACTCATCTTGCTTTTCCTTTACCTCGGCTTCATCTCCCTGCAAGCCGCGATCGACGACCCGCGGCGCGCGGACAAGGCCGGTGCGGTGCTGGCGCTGGTCGGCGTAGTGAACGTCCCCATCATCTATTTCTCGGTCCAGTGGTGGAATACATTGCATCAGGGGGCTTCGGTCAGTCTCACCAAGAGCCCCAGCATGGCGGCAACCATGTTGACCGGAATGTTGATCTCGGCACTGGCCTTCTGGATGTATTCGATCGGCGCGTCGCTCATGCGGGTCCGCGCAATCATTCTCGAACGCGAGCGAAGCGCGGGGTGGGCGAAGAACACTCGCGGGGCAATGTCATGAAGTGGGCCGGCGTTGGCGAGTTCCTGGCCATGGGAGGCTACGGCCTGTATGTATGGGGGTCCTACGCGGTGACCACCATCGTCATCGCATTGGAAATAGCAGTTCTGATCGCCCGCCACCGCGCCGCCGAACGCGGTGAAGAGGAACCCTAAGGCACTACTGTGTCGATAACGATCCGGAGGCCGCGCGCGCCGACTTTCACCGGCGCGCTCGAGCCCTGAAGATCGCCTTTTTGGGCGATCGCGTTCCCGCTCTTCGACACCCGCGCGGTGACAACCACCTCGCTGAAACCGGATAACTTGAGTTCCGGGCTCATTGCGAGGGTGTCGTCCAGCTTGAATTCAAACGGCATGTCGGACACGCGCCGGCGCAAGACCGCCAGTGGGATGCGCGGGCCATTCTGCGCGCGCGCTACGACGAACACGGTGTGCTCTGAACTGGCCAGAGGCGCCACTGCCTGACCTAAAGTGATCCGTCCGCTGACGCTCGCTGCAGAAGCGGGCTTCCCCACGGACTGCGCGTTGGCGGCCGCTACTGCCGCTGTTCGCGCCGGCGTGTTCTTGCCTAGATCCCGCGCCTCGGCGATTCCACCCTCGATCGATTTCGCCATCTCCGAGTCAGAGGGCAGCAGCGGCAGCAATTTCTCCCAGAATGCGATGGCTCCCGGATAATCCTTGCGGTAGAAGGCTTCCGTTCCTGCCATCGCGAGTGCTTTCGGGTGAGTGGGATTGAGCTTCAGGGCCTCATTGACCAGTTCCAGCGGCTTGCCTTGCAGATTGCGGCCCTGGCTAATCGCAAGCGCGTCGGCATAGTCGGCATACAGATCCGCGTTGTCCTTGGTCATCTCGACCGCCTTTGCGTAGGCGGTGACGGCCTCCGGCATGCGTTGCATCACGTAGTACGAGCGGGCGAGCATCGTCCAGCCGCGCGCGTCGTCGGGATTCGTCGCAAGGCGCGCAGCTAGTTTCGCGACCATGCCTTCGATGTCTTCCGGTGAAACCTGCTGCGGCCCGGCGACGATCTCGTCCCGCAGTCCGCCGGGTTCCCCGACACTGAGGTAGAACGACAAAGTTGCGATCGGAACGAGAACGGCGAGCGCGACTGCAGCCAGCCGACCTCGTGGCCGCACCGCCACATCAGCCGACTTCGACGTTTCCTCCAACACGCGTCGTTCGAGCTCGGCACGCGCCTCGCCAAACTGATGAGCGGAAATCGTCCCGTTTGCGAGATCGGTCTTGAGCTCATCGAACTGGTCTCGAAGCACCGCCAGGTTGCTGTCGCTCAAGTCGATGGCCTCGACAGCGGCGCGGCGGCGCAAGAGCGGCAATGTGACGCACACGGTTGCTAGCACCGTCATGATTACCGCAATCGCGACAAACCCGCTCACGGCCTCTCCTTGTTTGACGCCTCGAGAAGCAAGGCCCCCGCGCGGGTCCGCTCTTCCTCGCTCAATGCCCGGGGCTCGACCCGCCGGCGCGAGCGGAGGTTCCGGACCAGCACCACAAATCCGGCCACCAGCAGCAATCCCGGTCCGAACCACAGGAGGAGCGTCGTGAGCTTGACTGGAGGCTTGTAAAGCACGAAATCGCCATACCGCTGTACCATGAAGCCGACGATGTCAGCATCGCTTCGGCCCTCCGCGATCTGCTCGCGCACCTGGCGTCGCAAATCCTGCGCCAGTTCCGCGTTGGAATCGGCAATCGTCTGGTTCTGGCACACCAGGCAACGCAGGTGCTCGGACAACTCTACGGCGCGCTTTTGCTGGACCCTGTCGAGTTCGGTGGGGACAGCTTCCTTGGCGGCCAGTTGGTAAGGCGCCAGGAGCGACGACAGAACAAGCAGCACCACGGCGACCGGCTTCACGACTTTTGCAGCAGGCGAACCAGGGGCAAGATCTTGCCTTCGAGCGCCTCTTTCGTGATAGGGCCGATCTGCTTGTATCGGATGACTCCGGCGCGATCGATCACGAACGTCTCGGGAACGCCGTAGACGCCATAGTCGAGGCCTACCCGGCCGTCCTGGTCGATGACGCTGAGAATGTAAGGGTCACCGAACTGCTTGAGCCACGCCATCGCCTCCGCCGACTTGTCCTTGTAATTGAGGCCGACAACCGGGACGACGCGGTTTTTCGACAGTTCAATGAGCACCGGATGCTCGTCGCGGCACGATACGCACCACGAAGCCCACACGTTGAGTAGCCAGACCTGCCCGAGCATGTCCTTTTGAGAGAACTGCAGTTCGGGACGATGCAGCTGGCCGAGGGTGAAAGGCGGCACGGGCTTGTTGACCAGAGGCGAAGGCACTTCGCGCGGGTTCAGGGTCAGGCCTACGGCGAGAAAAGCCGCAAGCACCCCGAAGATTCCGAGCGGGAGCAGGAATCGAATCATGTCTCCAACGCCCCTCGCGGACCTGCCTTGGTTTTGGGCAACTCCACGTGAACGGGCAACGGGCGTTCTTCGCGACGCGCGGCTATCCGGTAGCGGCGATCGGCCAGTGCGAGCAACCCGCCGAGCGCCATGATCGCGCACCCGCCCCAGATCCATGAAATGAACGGCTTGTGATAGATCCGGACGCTCCAGGCGCCGTCTTCCACCGGCTCCCCCAGCGAAACGTACAAGTCGCCGAACAAGCCGGTACTGATGTCCGCCTCGGTCATTGGCGTATTGCTGACGTTGTAGGCGCGCTTCTCCGGTTTCAGCACGGCAACCTCGCGATCCCCGCGCATCACTCTCACGGTCCCGCGGGCAGCTCGATAGTTGGGTCCCTTGACGCTTTGCGCGCCTTCGAAGCGGAAGGTGTAGCCGGCCACGTTCACCGTATCGCCGACTGCCATGAGCAGGTCCCGCTCGACTTCGTACCCCTTGACGAGCGTCACCCCGATGATGAACACCGCCACGCCGCAGTGCGCCAGGAGCATCCCGTAATAGCCGCTTGACTGGGACGCGAGTTTGTCGGTCCAACGGCCCGGCATAGCGGCCATGCGTTCGCGCAAATTGACCAGCCCCGCGAAAAATATCCAGAACGCAAGCGCGAGACCGAAGCTAAGCATGGGACGCCACTGCGTAAAGTCCCAGCCCGCGACTGCGAGGGGGACAAGCACCGCGGTGGTTACACTCACGGCCAGCGCCCATCTGAGGCGCCTGGCCAGATCAGCAACACTAGCTTCCTTCCAGCGCGTCAAAGGTCCCACGCCCATCAGGAACAGAGCGGGTGTCATCAGCGGTACAAAGACAGTCTCGAAGTAAGGCGGTCCCACTGAAATCTTGCCTAGATTGAGCGCGTCGAGGAAAAGTGGATAGAGCGTGCCCAGCAGTACCGACCCGGCAGCGACGATCAGGAATACGTTGTTTGTCAGAAGCATGGATTCGCGCGAGACCGGCTCGAACGCTCCGCCGAGCCCAACCTTGGGCGCGCGCCATGCAAAGAGGGCCAGGGAGCCGCCAATCACGACCACTAGGAACGCGAGGATGAAGACCCCCCTTCGCGGGTCGGTCGCAAACGCATGCACCGATGTCAAAACGCCGGAGCGGACGAGAAACGTGCCAAGCAGGCTCAGGCTGAACGCCGAGATTGCAAGGAGCACGGTCCAGCTGCGGAACCCTCCGCGCTTCTCGGTCACCGCGAGCGAATGGATCAGCGCGGTGCCGACCAACCAGGGCACGAAAGAAGCGTTTTCGACCGGATCCCAGAACCACCACCCGCCCCACCCCAGTTCGTAATAGGCCCAGCCGCTCCCGAGCGCGATTCCGCAGGTGAGAAAGCACCAGGCGAGGATCGTCCAGGGACGCGACCATCGAGCCCAGGTCGCGTCGAGCTTGCCCCCCAGCAGCGCGGCGATGGCAAACGCGAACGCGACGGAGAAGCCGACGTAGCCCATATAGAGGACCGGCGGGTGGATCACCATTCCGGGGTCCTGCAGCAGCGGATTCAGGTCACGCCCATCCTCTGCGGCGGGAATCAACCGGGTGAATGGGTTCGACGTGAGTATAGTGAACAGGAGGAAACCCGAGCTGACGAGACCCATTACGCCCAACACCCTCGCCACCACAACCTCCGGCAAGTGGCGGCTGAACACGGTCACCGCCGCCGTCCACAACGCAAGCATCAGCGACCACAGCAGGATCGAGCCCTCATGCGATCCCCAGGTCGCCGCAATCCGATACTGGAGCGGCAATTGCGAATTGGAGTTGGTGGCCACGTTCAGGACGGAGAAGTCGTTGCTTGCAAACGACCATCCGAGGCAGACAAAGGCGATCGAGACAAACGCAAACTGGCCTCGCGCCGCGGGGCGGGCAACACCCATCCAAGAAGCGTTTCCAAGTGCCGCTCCGGCGATCGGAAGCACGCCCTGCGCCAGCGCGAGCATGAGTGCAAGGATGAGGGCAAACTGCCCGATCTCGGGTACCAGAATAGGGCCTATCTAGGTTGGGTTGAAACGCTCTTCTGCGCTTTCTGGGCTTGCTCGATTGCATACCCGGCCTCGGGCGGCATGTAGTTCTCATCGTGTTTCGCAAGCACTTCGGTGGCGTGGAACACGCCGTCGGCGCCGAGTTTGCCTTGGGCCACGACCCCCTTGCCCTCCTTGAACAGGTCGGGAAGGATTCCGGTGAACACCACCGGGAGGGTTTTTGCGGTATCCGTGACATTGAACCGCACGGTCAGGCCGTCGTTTTGCCGCTTCAAGCTCCCGTTCTCGACCATCCCGCCTATGCGAAACGCCCTTTCCATCGGCGCCTCCTTGGCGGCGACTTGGCTGGGGCTGAAGAAGAACACCAGATTGCTCTGGAAAGCATTCAGCACCAAAGCCGCGGCAAGGGCGAGGACCGTCAGGCCGGCGGCAATGAACGCCATTCGTTTGTGTCGGGGTTTCATCTGCCCAGGGCGCACAGCAGTTGTTGAGAAGAGCGCTCATTTTACGCCAGCGCTTTGCAAGTGCGCACCGCGACCAGCGTTCCGAATGTACTATTGACGATTGCTATACGCGAATGAACAATCGCGTACGAAACAGCAGTAGCCTCAAAAAAGTCTTTTGCCCGGGGAACCCTCATGCGACTACGCGCCGCCTTACTCCTAGTGCTTCCGCTTTTGGCGGGTTCGGCTCCGGCTTGGGGCGCGCCATTCGCCGAAGGATTCAGGAAATGCCAGGAATGCCACGAGCCTGAGGTCGAGGTCTGGAAGCAGACCAAGCATTTCAAAGGCTACAACGAGATCCACAAGAAAGACTCGGCAGCCAAGATCCTCGCGGCCGCCGGCGGTGGCGCGAGCATGCGGCAGAACAGCACCTGCGTGATGTGCCACTACACCGAAACCAAGGCCTCGGCCACTGCCAAGCCCCAGGTGGCCTCCGGTCCTTCATGCGAGAGCTGTCACGGGGCGTCGTCCGAATTTCGCGACGTGCACAACTTCTACGGCGATGGCGTCGCTGATGCGAGCAAGGAGACGCCGGCAAACAAGGCCAAGCGCATCGCGGCTGCGACCAAGGCCGGCATGATCTGGTCGTTCCAGACCTACGACATCGCCGCGAATTGCATGGAGTGCCACGGACTGGCGCAACCCAAGCTCAAGGGCGATGTGCTGGCCAAGATGCTCGAAGCCGGCCACCCCGGCGAGCCGGAGTTCGAGCTTGTCCGCTATTCGCAGGGCACGGTCCGGCATCGTTTCTATCCCCCGAACGTCAACACGAACGCCGAAATGGGCGCGGCCGACCTGGCTCGGCTGTATATCGTTGGCCAGGCGGCGAAACTCGTCTCGGCCACCGTCGCAGCCACCAAGGCAAGCGCGCCGCAGTACGCGGCGCTTCAGAAAAAGCGCGAGCAGGATTCGCGGACGGCCCTCCAAACCGTCTCTGACCTGCCAGAGGTCAAAGCCGTGCTGGACAAGCCGAGCGCGGATACGGCGCGCAAGCTTGCCGATGCGCTCAAGGGCAAGGACCTGTCGGCGAAGGTCAAGGGCCAGCTGCCCGCCAAGAACACGTACAAGTAAGCCCACGGCCAACTCAAGTTGGACAATGGCTCGCGCGCCGTCTCTTCCGGGATGAGCGACGCGCAGCTGATGGAGCGCCCGCGACGCTGGGACGCTCCGTTCGACCCGCGGATGTCCGACGCCGTCGTGGACGAGTTGCTCGCACGACCCGAGTTCTCGTCGATCGAAGCGAGCAAGTTTCCAGCCGCGGCGCCACTGCGGGGGATCCTTCAGAACGACTGTCGCATATCGCTTTATCAACCCGGGGACATCATTGTCCGCGAAGGCGACTACGGGAATTCGGCCTTCCTGATCCTGTCCGGGACTGCGCGCGTCGTGCTGCCCCCGGGATTGCCGAGGGCCGTTCTGGGTCGAGCGGCCGACAAGAAACGCAACGCCTTCAGCGTACTTCGATCGATGCTGACCTATTCGAAGGTTCCCGAGGTGAGGGACACCGCCCAGTACCAGTCTGCGTCTGCGCGTTTGCGCGTTTCCGGCGAAGCACACGATTCGCTGCTTGCGGCCACTGATCTGACGGCGCTTTTCGGTCCGGGCGCGAACATTGCCGACAAGACGCGCTTGCCTCCGCTGGCGCCCAAGTTTAAGACCGAGCCCCTCGAAGCGGGTGCGCTCTTCGGTGAAGTCGCGGCGCTGGGACGCGTGCAGCGGTCGGCCACGATCTATGCTGAAACGTTTTGCCGGATAGTCGAGATGCGCTGGCAGGCGCTGCGCGACATCAAGAACCGCGACAACACCTGGCGCGAAAGAATCGAAAAGGGCTATCGGGACAATCAGCTCCGCACGCACCTGGCCGAGCATCCGCTCCTGGCCGGTATGGATGCGAAGGTGCTCCAGGAAGTTGCCGATCGCACACTTTTCGAAACGTACGGCTCTTTCGAGTGGAACGTGGGCTACAAGCGCGGCAAGCGCGACGAGCGCCTCACGCCGGGTGCCGAGCCGCTGGTGGCGCAACAAGGCGACTATCCCGACGGCCTGCTCCTGGTGATCGGCGGCTTCGGCCGGGTATCCATCGGACTGGGGAATGGCGCCCGCACCCTGACTTACCTGCGGGAAGGTGACCATTTCGGCCTCGATGAGCTGACCGACGCCTGGAAGAGCGGCGACGACTGCGCCTACGAATCCACCCTGACCGCGCTTGGGTATCTCCATGTCCTTCGCATTCCGTACTCCGTCCTAACTCAAGTGGTCTTTCCACACTTGGCGCCCCGGCGAAACAGGCTGGTCGACGCCGCTGCGCGGCCAATTGCCGACGATGCGTTCCTAGAGTGGGCCGTTGAACAGCGGTTCATCAACGGCACGCAGACCATGCTCATCGACCTCGAAAAATGCACGCGCTGCGACGATTGCGTGCGAGCCTGCGCGGACACCCACGACGGCAACCCCAAGTTCATCCGGCACGGCCAGACGCTGGGCAACTGGATGGTAGCCAACGCGTGCATGCAATGCGTCGACCCGGTATGCATGATCGGGTGCCCCACCGGGGCGATCCACCGCACGGTGGAAGGCGGCGTGGTCGTAATCAACGATCTCACGTGCATAGGCTGCGGGACCTGCGCCTCCGCCTGCCCTTACGACAACATCCGCCTGGTGCCCATCCGCGAGAAGAATGGCCAGCAGGTGCTCGATCCGGGGTCCCACGAGCCGATCTTGAAAGCGACCAAATGTGATCTGTGCTTCTCGTTGCCGAGCGGCCCTTCCTGCGAGCGGGCGTGCGCGCATGATGCGCTCAAGCGCGTGGATATCCAGTCGCTGGTCGCGCGCGCCGCGCAATCGTTCTGATTTTCGTGCGAGCGCTGCGACACTTTTTCCGCATGACCTCGGTGTCCCCGGCTCAGGCGGACGCCCGGCGGGAGTGGCGGGTGCTTGGGATTTTCTGGCTGATCGCACTGCTTGTCTGGGTCGCGATTACGATCCTGGCCTGGCATTCAGAACGCAGCCTCGGCAAGTCCTCCGGAATCACCGGGTATGCGCTTTTCGCAGTGGTTCTTGCGCTTGGCTTTTTCAAGGTTCGCAAGCGCCTCCTCGTGCTGCCGCTTGGCACCGTGCGGCAATGGATGCTCGGGCATGTCGTCCTCGGCGTGATGGGCGTGATGCTGTATTTCCAGCACACCGGCACGCTTTGGCCGGGCGGGTTGTACGAGCAACTGATTGCGGCCGTTTTCTATGTAGTGACCCTTTCGGGCATAGCCGGATACTTCCTGCAGCGCATCCTTCCCCACAGGCTGGTCGACCTCGAAGGCGAAGTCATCTATGAGCGAATCCCTGCCGAGGTCGCGGCGTTGCGTGAGGAGATCGAGGAGCTGATCCTCAATGCAGTCACCGAACTGGGCTCGGACACGCTGGGGCGGTATTACACGGAATCGCTGGAGTGGTTTTTCTGGAGGCCGCGCTTCCTTGTGGCGCACCTGTTGGGGAGCGGCCGCAGCGCGGGCTGGATCCGTGGCCGCATTACCGCGCTGAAGCGCTATCTAAACGACGGCGAGAGAGCGTACCTCTCGCGCATTGAGGAAATTGCACTGCGCAAGAGCCGTCTCGATGCGCACTACGCATGCCAAAGCGTCCTCAAGTTCTGGCTGTTCATCCACGTGCCCGCCTCGGTCCTGCTGGTGCTTCTGGCCTGCTGGCACCTGCTGGTAGTGAACATCTACGCGCGATGAGCGATCGCGGCCGCTTCGGGCACAAATCGAGCGCGTACGAGAGGCCGAACCAGCCGTACCTGTGCGGCAGGGGCGGGATCTGGAAGAAGCCCTGCTGGCAGGGACCCGGCGCGGGCGGCCAGTGCGGGGGAGTGGCCGAATGCAATCCGGCCAGGATAGGCGACCGCTGGGAGTGCCGCAGGCCAAAACGCGCCGGCGGCACTTGTGACGCGGGCCCCTTGCCGGACGGGACGTGCGCCCGGCGCATTCCGCCCTGCGCGCCGCGAAAGAACACCCGCAAACTGCGCGCGCATGTTTCCATCGTCGCCGCCCTTGCGCTCCTGCTCGCCTTCATCGTTGGCGTCGATCCGCGGACTGGAACGGTGGTCAGCTCGGCTGCGCTGGATGCCGGCAACCTGACCAGTGTCCATGCGGGCTTCACGCGCGACCAGGGTTGCGCCGCTTGCCACGAAAGCCACTCCCGGCAGGCCGGCGGATGGCTGCTGGCCGCCTTCGCCTCGAACGACCCGAGCCCGGGGTGCGTCAGTTGCCACGATTTCACCGGGTCCGTCATGAAAGCCCACAACCGCGACCACCCGCAGCGGACCTCGGTGCCCGAGGTTTCATGCGCGAGTTGCCATACCGAGCACAAGGGCGCGACGAAGAAGATCGCGCAAGTCCCGGACTTCGCCTGCGCCAACTGCCACCAGAAATCCTTCGACCATTTCGTCGGCAGCCATCCCCCTTTCCCCGCTGGTTATCCCTATACGAAGCCGGGCACGATCTATTTCGACCATGCCAAGCACATCAAGGATTACTTCACCGACCCGAAGAGAACCAAGGGTGCCGACCGCGATGCCAAGTTCGCGCAGATAGCCAAATCGAAATGCACGGCGTGCCATTCAGTTGAGAACGCAACACGCGAAGTCAAGCCGAAGCTGTACGCGGAAATCTGCGCCGGCTGTCACAACGGCCAGATCGCCAAGCGTGAGCTGGTCCTGTTCGAGCCCGAGAAGATGACTGCAGCCGGTTCCGTACTCCTCGGTCTCGAAAAGGACGCTGACGAGGAAACCGTAAAACAACGCCTGTCGAAGCTCTGGGCGACGATGGCTCGTACGGGTCCGGACGCGCTGGGTGAACTTGGTTCGCCGGCAACTCAGTCAGGATCCATGCAACCAACCGACGCGCTCTACGCCGGGCTCGGTAGCCAGGTGGCACGCGAAGCAGGCGCGGCCTGGTCCTCGGGCCGCCCGCTCGCGGCTACAGGCGCGAAACCGGATTCGCCCGGATGGGCCGCGGGAGAGAACTCCGATGGGAATCCCGCCCTCTACTATCGGGCGGCCGGGCATGCCGACCCCGTCCTGAAAAGCTGGATCGAGAATCTCCGCGTGGGACTGCGGAGCAAGGAGTCGTCCAAACGGGCGATCGCAAAAGAAGCGATGGACGAGTTCCTCGACAGCCAGACCGGACCCGGCGCATGCGGCAAATGTCATTCGGCTGCGCTGCGCGCAACCGCGCCGGACAAAGCGACCGCCGCGTGGGGATACGCAGGCGCGGACGCTCAGTCCACGACTCGTTATACGCACTCCAAGCATCTTGGACTGGTCGACCCCGATGCGGGGTGCACCACATGCCACGAACTGAACGCGACGTCGAAGTACGCGAAGTACTTTACGGCCAAGGCGTCGGCGAAGCTGGCTTACGAGAGTAACTTTTCCGGCATCCGCAAGGAGACTTGCGTTGAGTGCCATCAGGAGGGTCAGGTAAACTCATCGTGCCAGAGTTGCCACGCGTACCACTTGCCGCATAGGTTCAACCTGGGGTTCCGACAGAAGGGGGGAGCAGCAAAATGACCAGATCGTTCGAAGGGGCTCGCGCGCCTGCGCGCGTGCTGACATGGGTGGCGCGGCTGTGCCTCGCGCTATGCGTTGTCTTTCTCCACGCGGGCGATGCGGACGCTCAGCGAAAACCACGCGCTGCCGCTCCCACGGATGCGGCCGACCCCCACGCCAAGGTCATGGAGGACGACAAGTACCCGAGCGCCGGCAAGTGCAAGGCGTGCCACGCGCAGATCTACGACGAGTGGCGCAGTTCCAACCATGCATACGCCGGCATCTCGCCGATGTTCCACAAGTTCGAGCAGAAGATCACCGAACTCGCGCCGACGATCGGATCGTTCTGCGTGCGCTGCCACATTGGCGTCGGGACGGAGCAGGGCGAGGATCGGGCCCTGCCGCTGTGGAAGCGCAGCCAGGTGTCGCGCGAAGGTGTGACCTGCATCAGCTGCCATCGCGTGAGCCAGGAGTATTCGAAGTCCAACGGCGAGCGTCGCATCGAGCCCGGCTCGATCCATGCTCCGGTCTACGGCCCGTTCGAGGGCGACGGCGTCGAGGAAGTCGTCAAGAATCCGGCCAGGTACCGGGTGGCGACCAACAACGAGGCGCGCGGCACCAAAATCCACAACAGCGCGATCAAGTTCGAGCAGATCTCCAAGTCGGAGTTCTGCATGTCGTGCCATCAGGTCGCGGTCAACGTCGGCATCAAACTCGAAGTGGTGTGGGACCAGTACCGTTCCTCGCCCGCGAAAGCGCAGGGCATTACCTGCCAGGATTGCCACATGGGCAAGACCCCGGGCAAGGCCGAGGGCTATGCAACCGGCCCGGCGGCCAGGATCGGCACGCTGACGGTCAATTCGAATCGCAAGCACACCAACCATGCGTTCTACGGCCCCGGCTATCCGATCGCGCACCCCGGCGTATTCCCGCACAACGAGAATGCGGAAAAATGGGGCATGGAGGACTGGCTGAAGTTCGACTATCGCGCGAAATGGGGCAGCGAGGAGTTCGAAACCGAGTTCAAGTCCGGCAAACGCAAGGCAACCTTCCCGCCGGCCTGGGCGGACGCCGCCGACCGGGCAAGCGCATGGGAAGTAGTGCAGGAAAACCTCGAAGCCGTCGAAAAGAAGAAGCAGCAGCGCAGCCAGGTCATGGAGAACGGTTCGCGCATCGACGGGCCATTCTTCGTCTCGGAACTCAAGGCCGGCCAGCCGCTGCGGTTTTCCTACAAGGTCACCAACACCAATTCGGGCCACAACATGCCCTCCGGATCGCTCGGCGCGCAGCCGGAGATCTGGCTCAACGTCGCGCTCATCGCGCCCGACGGCAAGCGGGTCTGGGAGAGCGGGTATCTGGACTCCAACGGCGACATGGCGGACCTGCACTCGCTCGACGTGCGCGCCGGCAAGATCGCGCACGACGGCCAGCTGTTCAACCTGCAGACCAAGTTCCTCACGACCAACGTCAAGGGCACCGAACGCGAGATGTACCTGCCGTTCAATTTAGACATCGATCAGCTCCCGTTCCTGCGCCCGGCGGCGCAGCCCGTGTCGGTGATGAACCACCCGCCCTTCGTGCGCATGGAGCAGCGCTCGATCCCGCCGCTGGGCAACCGGGTGGCGAAATACAAGGTGCCTGCCGAGCTGGTCGCCGCGCCCGGAAAATACCGCCTTGCGGTGCGCCTGCGCAGCCGGGCCATGCCGATCTACTTCATGCGCTTCGTCGGCGCCACCGGCGACATGGAGCGCGCCATGAACGAGTGGATGCTCGACATTCATCCGTACAGCGTCGAATTCGAGGTGAAAAAATGAGCCCCCCGCGCGCGCGTCCGGACTGGCGCGGCGAGTGGCTGCTCGGCCTGCTCGGCTTGCTCGCGGTCGGCGTCTTCCTGCACGCGCCCCTCGCCGCTGCGGCCGGCGAGGGCGGCAAGACCGGGATGTCGCCCGAAGCCACGCCCATCGAGCACAAGGACGGCGCATTCGGGGCGGATCCTTCGTACGAGACCAGGCCCTATGACGACGCGGACCAGATAAAAATCTACGGCGGGAAGTTCCGGGTGCAAACGCCGCGGCCGATGCTCGAGCTGGGGCGGCCCATCTACCAGAGCGGGCCGCTGCAGCGTTCCGGCACGGGCATGGGGGAAAAGAACCCGACAACCCACGCCTTTTCGATCTATGGCGACTGGCGCACCAGCGTCGCGCGCAACGTCAACGGCGGCCCGCGCACCAGCGTGCTGGCGACCCGGCTCAATATCGACGTCGACTACCGGTTCACCGCGACCGAGCGGGTGCACGCATTCTTCCGGCCTCTAGACAACATCGCCGAATTCTCGCGCTGCGAATTCCAGAGCGGCCGCACGAACAACTGCACGGCAAAGCTGGACATGAAAGCCGACGCGCTGTTTTTCGAGGGCGACCTGGCCGCGATGGTCGCCGGATGGACCGGCAGCTACCAGAAATTCGACCTCGCTTTCGCCGCCGGCAAGATGCCGCTCCTCTTCCAGAACGGGATTTGGCTCGAGGACGCGATTACCGGCGTTGCCGCCACGCTGCCCGGCAAGAACAGCGCCGCGCTCGGCATCTCGAACATGGACGTCACCTTCTTTGCGGGCCTCAACGACGTCAACACCGCCGGGGTGCGCGACCGGTTCGGCGCGGTCGCGAAGAACAACGTCAGGGTCTACGGTGCGACCGCGTTTATCGAGGCCAACGAGGGATACTGGGAGGTCGGCTACGCGTATACGGATCCGCGGCGCGAGCTCTCGGACCAGCAGTACAACAACCTCGGCGTCGCGTTCACGCGTCGTTACGGCGGCTGGCTTTCGAACAGCGTGCGGCTGATCCACACATTCGGCCAGCGCCCGGGCGCCGGCACGCCGGTGAACGCCAACGGAACGCTGCTGCTCATCGAGAATTCGTTCGTCACGAGCAAGCCCTCCACTTTGGTGCCTTACCTCAACCTGTTCTTCGGGTCCGGCCGCCCCCAATCGGTCGCCCGCGCCGTGGATGCGGGCGGCATCCTCAAGAACACCGGGATCAATTTCGAGACCGACGGGCTGACGGGATTCCCGAAACTCAATGACACGGGCAACAACGCCTACGGCGGCGCGTTCGGCATCCAGTATCTGTTCGACCTGAACCAGCAGCTCGTGTTCGAAGTGGCGACGGTTCAGACCCGGCATGGGGCGACGGCTGCCCTCCCAGGCAGGGAGATCGGACTCGGCGTGCGTTACCAGCGGCCACTGGACAAAGCATGGATCGTCCGTTTCGATGCGATGATTGCCGATCGCGCCAACGCAAGAGACCTGTCCGGCATCCGGGTCGAGCTCCGGCGCAAGTTCTGACCGCGGACGCACGAAAATGGCCGTCGTAGTTCATTCCCTCGCCCTTGTCGGCACGGTCCTCATGATCGTTTACCTGGCTTTCCTCGTGCAGGCCGCGTTCAGGCGGCAGTCACGCATGGAGCAATTGCACCGGGATGAAAGCGCAGTGCTCCGCGCGCGACTCGATCTCATCACGGCGCCGCTTGCGAAAGTGGTCAACGACAAGACGCAGTCCGCCTGGGCTGGCTTCAGGAAATTCCGCGTGGAAGGCAAGGTCCTCGAGGCGGAGTCTTGCTGCTCCTTCTACCTCGCACCGCACGACGGCCGCCCTTTGCCGCCGTACCTTCCAGGCCAGTACTTGACTTTCCGGCTTACGGTCCCGGAGCAACAGCGCGAGCTCACCCGCTGCTATTCGCTCTCCGACAGCCCGGACCACACCGACTACTACCGGGTGACCATCAAGCGCATCCCGCCTCCGCGCAACGTGGAAAATGCGCCCTCGGGGGTGGTCTCCAGCCACTTCCACGATCGCATTCAGGTCGGGGACATCCTCGACGTAAAAGCCCCCAGCGGGCATTTCCACCTCGATGTCGAAAGCCGCGCCCCGGTCGTGCTCATCGGAGGCGGCATCGGGATCACGCCCGCGCTCTCGATGCTGAATTACCTGGCCTCGGCGCCAGGCAAGCGCGACGTCTGGTTCTTCTATGGCGTCCGCAATGGCCGTGAACACATCCTGAAAGACTACCTGCGCGAGATAGCGGAACAGAACCCGAATATCCGCCTTTCAGTGTGCTACTCGGACCCCCTGCCTTCGGACCGGCCCGGCCAGGACTACGATTTCGCCGAGCGCGTCAGCGTCGACCTCTTCAAGAAACTTCTCGGCGTGAACAACTACGAGTTCTACATCTGCGGCCCGCCGCCGATGATGGCATCGCTCACCGCAGACCTTGGCAAGTGGGGCGTGCCCGAGAACCGCATTCACGTCGAAGCCTTCGGCCCTGCGTCGGTCAAGAAGGTGGCCAAGCCGGATGCGGCTGTGCTCGAAGCGGCAAGCGGCGCCGAAGTCACCTTCGTGCGCTCCAACAAGACCGTCCCCTGGTCGGGGACGGCCGGATCCCTGCTCGAGCTTGCTGAAGCGCACGGCATCCGCATCGACTCCGGATGCAGGGCTGGCAGCTGCGGAACATGCGTTACTGCGATCCGGGACGGCAAGGTAGAGTATCTGGCAGGAAAACCGGATTTCGACATCGAAAAGGGAAGCTGCCTGGCATGCGTGGCGGTGCCGCGAGGCGCGCTGAGCCTGGACGCGTGAAATGACCAGAACAAGCAATGCGCAGGGCCTGTTGTTCGCAGAAATCTCCACGGAGGAGGTTTCGATCCAGGGAACTTCAACGAGCACCCTCAAGGGCTGGTTCGGCACCCAGCAGGTCGGGCAGATCAAGTCGCTCGTAACCAATACCGTCAACGAACAAAAAGGGGTCGTGACGCACACGGTAGGTGACTCCATCCTCAGCAGCTTCGCTGACGCGGAATCGGCGCTGAACGCGGCGCTCGGCATCCAGCGGCAAGTGCAGAAGGCGCAGAACCCGGCCACCGGCACCTTGGTAAAAGTGCGCATGGGCCTCGCGTATGGGCCGGTTCGGGTGCTCGCGGGAAAGGTGTCGGGCGACTCCGTCACGGCCGCCGGCATCCTGCTTGAGAAGGCCCAGCCAAACGAGATCCTCGCAGACCAGGCAATGCGCGACGCGATCGGCTCGGCGAGGGACATCCGGTTCGAGGCTTCCGGCTTGATCGAAGGATTCACCGCCTACCGGGTGGTTTCGCTAGCCGCGGCGCCGCGGTCGAATGCGGATTCGGCGACGATGCCCGGCTTCCTCGCTTCGGTGCCCAAAGCGTCGGCTGCCCCGTTGCCGGAAGCAGTCGAGAAGCCCTCACCTCCAGTTGCTGCAGTCACGGCAGTCATCGTTAAGTTCGCGGGCGCCGAGCGCCGTTTCGGCCCGGCCGAGGGCGAAATCCTGATGGGGCGGGGAAAAGACGTGCACATCATCGTCCCGGAGATCCACGTCTCCCGCAAGCACGCCAAGATCGTGTGGGAGCAAGGCGGCGTTCCCTACCTGGTGAACCTCAGCCAGAACGGCACCTGCATTCGTTTCGCAAGCACGGGGCGCGAGCAAACCTGCATGGAGAAGCTCGCCCTCCCGGAGGGCGGCGAGATCGCGCTTTGCAGCCGGTTCAGCCAAGTGGCCACACCCACCGAAATCATCGGTTTCAAGCTGGCGACGAGCTAGCAACAAATACTCCCCGGGGACGCCTCCCCCGGGTGTGCGCATTCGGCACTCAGTAGCGATACACTGGCGCGTCGCATGCAGCAAGCCCCGCCAGCGGGGCCCGCGGGCGGAGCCGCAAAACAGACACGATGCCGATCAAGGTCAACATCTCGCTGAGCGCAGGCGGCCGGTTCAAGCCGGTCGCCAGCCACACCTTTCACGACAAGCTCATCACGATCGGTCGCGACAAGGAATGCACGCTGACCCTGGAAGACACGCAGAAGCATGTATCGCGCATGCATGCGGAGATCGAGGCCGCCCAGGACAGCTACTGGATCAAGGTGGTGTCCAAGGTTAATCCGATCGCGGTGAACGGCAAGAAGTTTTCCTATGGCGAACGGGTGCCGGTGGTTGCCGGCGACCAAGTCAGCGTAGGGCTGTACAAGCTCGAGGTCATGGAAGCGGAAGTCGCGCCGACGCGGGCGAAGGCGCCAGCCGCGCGGCTGCCCGCCCCCGATGTTTCGGAGGAAGCGACCTTACCGCCTGCGCCAACCGCAGTCCCTGCGCCCGATCCGGCAGCCATTCAGGCGAGGCCCGGCGCCATGGCCAACGCGCCGCGCGCAATGCCCCCTCAGGCTGACGCACGCAAAGACGCGGACGAGGAAGAGGACACTTATGTTCCGCCGGCCATGCCGGCGGCCCCCGCGCCTTCGCCAGCGTCCGCAACGCCGGTTCGCACATCGCTTCCCGACAGCGCCATCGCGGATGATGAGGTCACCTACATTCCGCCGATGTGGGCCAAGCTTGCAAGCCGCACCGCTTCGCTCGCACCGTCTGCCGGCGGGCACGATGCCTCCGAAGACCTTACGCACGTCGGGCGGCCGCCGCCCAAGGCCCCCGAAGTTGCGTCGCCGGTGCCGCCCGCGCCACCCGCGCCTTCCGCAACCGCGTCTTCGGCGGAACTGGATTTCGACTTGACCGACGCGTTCGACGAGGCTGCACCCGCGAAGCCTGTCGCTGCGGCGCCAGCAGCGCCGGCAGCACGGGCCGCCAGCCCGATCGTGCGTCCACCACCGCAGCCCCAGGATGTCGAAGAGGGGTTTTCCGAAGACGTCACGTATGTGCGGCGGCCTCCGCCCAAGCCGGCACAGCCCGCAGCCTCGCCGCCAAAACCTTCGCCGGTTGCGAAAAAACCGCCGCCTTCCGCTGACGAGCTTGCCGAGGAAGAAACGCAATACCGGCCGGCCGTCGAACCTTCACGCAGCCCTGCGCCGTCGGCCAAGCCTGCGCCCGGCACCGGCACTGAGGCGGACCGCGCGGTGGCGGCTTTCCTCGAGGGCGCCGGCCTCTCCAACTTGCGGGTTACCGACGTCGAGCACTTCATGCGCGAAAGCGGCGTCATGGTCCGCGCCGCGGTCGAGGGCGTGATGATGCTCTTGATCGCGCGGGAAGAAGCCCGCAGGCAGATGGGCGCCGAACCCAGCGCCGGGGCCAACGACAACCCCATCAAGACCATGTCGAACCCGGACGAGGTCATCGCCTTCCTGTTCGACCCGAAGCGGCCGGTCATTGCAGACGTCGATCCGGTGCAGGCTTTCAGCGACGCGTGCAGCGACCTGCGTGCCCACCAGGTCGCGCTCTTCGAGGGCATGCGCGCCGCCATCACGACGGTGCTGCTGAGGCTCGACCCCAAAAAGCTCGAGCGCGAGCACGGCGCGAACCTCGGCATGCTGAACATCACGCGCAAGTCGAAACTCTGGGATCTGTCGAACGCCCAGCACGACCTGCTTGCGCGCGAGATCGAAGAGAATTTCTCCAGGGTTTTCGGCGCCGAGATCCTCGCCGCCTACAACGTCCAGGTCCGCAAGACCCGCGGCGGCTAATCCGCAGCATCCCGGCGGACTTCTCCGCCTTCGAGATGCTGCGTGATGAGCGCATCCACCGCGACAAGCCCGTCGGGACGTGCCAGCACCGGATTCACGTCGATCTCCGAAATACGGCCGGCGTGATCGCTCGCCAGCTCCGAGACGCGCGCGATCGTGTCGGCAAGCGCACCCAGGTCCACGGGCGCACTGCCGCGAAAACCCGTCAGCAACCGATAGCCTTTCAGCCGGGACAGTAGTCCCTTCGCCTCCTCCACCGACAGCGGCGCGAGGGCGACTGCGGTGTCGCGCATGAGTTCGACCATGACGCCTCCGAGCCCGACCAGCACGACCGCGCCGACTACCGGGTCCACGCGCGCACCCACAATGACCTCGACCCCGGGCATGGCCATCGGCTGCACCAGCACGCCCGCGATGTCGGAAGTGACCTTGCGCGCGTTCGAGACGATTCCTGCGAAAGCAGCCCGCACGCCGTCCGCGTCGCCGAGGCCGAGTCGAACGCCTCCCGCTTCGGTCTTGTGCGCAATGGCAGCCGATTCGATCTTCAGCGCCACCGGATACCCGAATTCTTCCGCCGCGGCCGCGGCCTCCGCAGCGGTCGTCGCCAGCTTGTCCGCCACCACCGGGATGCCATAGGCGGCCAGCACGCGTTTGGCCTGCCTTTCAGTGAGCGTCTGTCCCGCACCCGTCAGGATCTGGCCGGCCGCCGACTTCGCCGCGGCCTCCGAACGCCGGACTGCTTCGACTGGCGCGACAGCGTCGGCTCGCGCATGCCACGCCGCGATCGCCGCGAAGCATCGGTCCATCGAGCGAAAAAGCGACAGCGTCTTGTCGGATTCGAACAGTTCGGCGCCGGGACCCTGCAGCCACTCGGTGAGCCACGCAATGATGATCGGCTTGCCGTACTTCGCGGCCAGTTCGCGGATTTGCGAATAACGCGCGACCGTGACCTCCGGGTGGGAAAGGCTTTGCGGGAGCACAAGCGCGCCGTACTGCGGATCTTCGAGCAGCGCGGAAACGCACAACGTGAACGATTCTGGGACATTCAGCACCTGTCCCGTTGGATCGCACGGGTTGCGCGCCGCGCCAAACGCCGGGACGATCGTCTGCAGGAGCTTGGTGGTCGCTTCGAGCGGCTGGGGCATCGGCACGCCGTACTTCTCGGCCTTGTCCGCGGCGATGACGCCCGCGCCGCCGGAACTCGACACGACCGCAACGCCTCTGGCCGTGGGCTGTCCTGCGCAGGCGAGGAAATGCGCGGTCTCGACCAGCGCCTCGAAATCATCGACCACCACGAAGCCCGCGCGCTCGAACAGCGCGCGCATTGCGATATGCGAGCTCGCGAGCGATCCAGTATGAGACTGCGCCGCCAGCGCCCCCGATTCGGTCGCACCGAGCTTGTAGACCACGACCGGCTTTCCGGCGCGGCGCGCCCGTTCCCCGGCGGCGAGCAGCTTCGCCGCATCGCGAATGCCTTCGAACACGCAGATGATCGAGCGGCAGCCCGGGTCGTCCGCCAGGAAAGCGATGAGGTCGGCAATGTCGATGTCAGCCGAGTTGCCGGCCGAGATGAAGTGCGAGAACCCGCGTCCGCGCTCCGCCGCCTGCAGCAGCGCATAGCCCAGCGCGCCCGACTGGCTCACGATGCCCACCGGCCCCACCCGGTGCGGCAGCTTGTAATAGTCGGGCATGAACGTCATGCCTGCGCGCGTGATGTTGTTTACCAGGCCGATGCAGTTCGGCCCGAGCACGCGCAGCCCGCGCTCGCGTGCAATCGCGGCAATGCGGTCCTGGGCGGCCTTGCCGTCACCGGACTCCATTTCGCCGTACGCCGACGCGTAGACGATGACGCCGCCGGCGCCCGCGTCCGCCGCTTCGCCGAGCAGCGTTTCGACCCCATCCTTGGGCACCACCAGCACTACGCAGTCGGGCGGCGTCGGCAGCGCTGCGAGGCAGGGGTAGCAGGGCCGTTCTGCAATTCGTTCGTACTTCGAATTGACAAGGAACACCTCGCCCGAAAAGTGCGCAAGGTTTTCGAACGAGCGCATGCCGAAAGCGCCCGGACGCGGCGACATGCCGACAATCGCAACCGCTTGCGGGTTCACCAGCCTTGCAAGATCGGCATGAGAGAACGGCGCACGTGGACTCATGGTTCGGCGCCTTCGCGCAAGAAAGCGGCTGCTCGTGCCGCTCCTGAAGCCACTTCAGCGGCCCTTGAAGGCGGGCGCGCGCTTTTCGACGTAATGGGCTACGCCTTCCTTGAAATCCTCGCTGGCGAAACTTTTCTTCATCTCGGCATCGGCGACCGCGAGCGCTTGAGAAAACTCCTGGTACGGCGACTTCCAGATCTGCGCCTTGATCACCGCGGTCGAGCGCGGCGAGACGGTGGCGGCCATCGTGCGCGCATAGCCCATGACCTCATCCATGAAGGTGGACTGCGCGAAGACCTTGTTGACGAGCCCGATTTTCTCAGCTTCCACCGCGCCGAATTTCCGTGCGGACAGCAGCAGGTCGAGCGCATGCGCCGGTCCCACCAGGCGCGGCAGCAGCCAGCTCACGCCGTGCTCGGCGATCAGGCCGCGCTGCGCGAACGATGTAGTGAACTTCGCCTCGCGGCCCGCGAATCGAACATCCGCATAGAGTGCGATCACCAATCCAAGCCCCGCTGCCGGGCCGTTGAGCGCGGCGATGATCGGCTTTCTCGCCTTGAGCATGTACCCGAAACGCCCGCCGTAGTGTCCGGCGACATCCGGCCCGAGCTCGGAAGAGAAGTCCGGGCCAGCGTCCGAATCCTCGGGCACCTTCTGCGCGATCGCGCCGTCGCGCTTGATGCCCTGGAGGAGTTTCATGTCGGCGCCCGCACAAAACCCCCGCCCCGATCCCGTCAGCACGATGACGCGCACCGCGTCATCGGCCACGGCCGCGCCAACGGCTTTCTTCAGGCTAATACCCATAGCAGCGGTGAAGGCGTTCAGCGCCTCGGGCCGGTTGAGGCGAATCACGGCCACGCCATCGGTCACTTCGTAGAGGACGTCTTCAAAGGTGCTCATGCTGTCTCCTGTTGTGTTCCTAGGCCTGCCATACACCGTAACCCTCCTCGCGCAGGCCGATGGCCAGCTCGACCTCCATCTCCTGCGCCGCACGGTACGGCATCGGGTTGTAGACCCTGTACAGCCCAGGCAGCAGGCGCAGCCCGTACTGATGCGCGAAGCGGTTCGACTTGATGCCCTTGCGATGGTTTTCGAAGCGGCGTTCGGGCGTGAGGCCGGTCATGCCTATGTAGACGCAAGGCTTGGTCACGTCGTAGTCCGGATTTGCCCGGCGAAAGCTTGCCTCGTTGAGCACCTCCGGGCTGAGTTCGATTACGTAGACCGAATGCCGGTGCCTTGTCCTCTCCCCCGCCATGCGGCCAGACTAACCGGGTTCGAAGGGCCTCGCAACGTAGTCGCGGCTACGCTGGAGGGAGGCCGCAATGCACGCGCTGCGCTCCGCGGTTCTTTGCGGGATACTCCGGCGAAAGGACGATGAGGAGGAGACGCTCGTGACTCACGAAAACCTGCTTTCCGTGGTGCGCAATGTCATCGCTGGGAAGCCCGATGGCGTGGCCTACCGCACGCTGGCCCGGGACTGGACGATGCGTGAGGTCGGTGAAGCCTCCGATCGCGTAGCCCAGGGGCTGAAGGCGCTCGGCATCGGTCCCGGCGACCGCGTCGCAGCGCTGACCAAGCACACCGTCGAATGCATCCTGCTGACGTTGGCCGCGTGCAAGGTGGGCGCGGTCTTCATGCCGGTGAACTGGCGGCTCGCCGCGCCCGAAGTCGAGTTCATCGTCAACAACGGCAAGGCGCGCTTTCTGATGGTCGATGCGGCTTTCGTGCCCGTGGTGAGCAGCGGGACCTACCCGGACATCGGCCTCACCGTGGCCACCGACCGCGCCGTAGGCCTCGAAAGCTTTCACGACTGGTACGCACGCTTCGAACCGCTCGAGGACCACCATGTCGCCGTGCCAGGCGAGACCGCGCTGCAGCTGTATTCGTCCGGCACCACCGGGCTGCCCAAGGGCGTCGAGCTCACGCACGCGAACCTGCTCCTGCCGCGATCGCTCTTTCGTGACGTCTGGGGATTCCAGGGCGGCAAGTCGGTGATGTTCAACGCGCTGCCGTGCTTCCATATCGCCGGCATGGAGCTCGCGCTGCTTACCTTGCTGCTTGGCGGCGAGACGGTGCTGCAGCCGGATTTCGATCCGCAGAAGATCCTTCCGGCCATCGGCGAGCACCGCATCACGCACATGTTCCTCGTGCCCGCGATGATCATGGTGCTGGTCAATACACCCGGCGCGGACCAGGCGGACTATTCGTCGCTCGAGCGCATTGCGTACGGTGCAGCGCCGATCAGCGAAAAGGTGCTGCTCGAGGCGATGCGCATCTTCGGCTGCGGCTTCCTGCAGGTCTATGGCCTCACCGAAACCACCGGCGCGGTCACGTTCCTGCCAGCGGAAGACCACGCGCCGAATGGTCCTTGCGCGCACCTGCTGCGCTCGGCCGGCAAGGCGCTTCCCGGGGTCGAACTGCGCATCGTGGACGCATCCGGCAAGGTGGTGGCCGGCGAAGCTGTCGGCGAGGTGTGGATCCGCACCCGGCAGAACATGAAGGGCTACTGGAACAATCCCAAGGCGACGCGCGATGTGTTCCCCGAAGGCCAGCCGGAAGACGGCGGATGGTTTCGCAGCGGCGACGCGGGCTTCCTGCGCGAGGGTTACCTCTACATCCACGACCGCATCAAGGACATGATCATCTCGGGCGGCGAGAACATCTACCCGGCCGAGGTGGAAAACGCGCTCATGAAGCATCCGGCCGTGGCGGATGTCGCGGTCATCGGCGTGCCGGACGAGAAATGGGGCGAAGCGGTCAAGGCGTGCGTGGTGCTCAGGCCCGCCGCGGCGGCCGATGCGGCGTCGATCATCGCTTTCGCGCGCGAGCAGATCGCGCATTACAAATGCCCGAAGAGCATCGACTTCCTGCCGGCCCTGCCGCGAAACCCCAGCGGAAAGCTCCTCAAGTACCAGCTGCGCAAGCCCTATTGGGAAGGACTCGCGCGCAAGGTCAACTGAGCGCGGCTACTTTCCTTTTCCGCCCGCGGGCACGAGCAGGCTCGCAAACCACGAGATGATCGAGTAAACGATCGCACCGAACACGGCCGACCAGAAGCCGGACACCTGGAAGCCGTCGACGAAAGTCGCCACCGCCCAGAACAGCAGCCCGTTGATCACGAAGATGAACAGGCCGAGCGTGAGGATCGTGGCGGGCAGAGTGAGCAGCACGACCAGCGGCCGGATCAATGTGTTCACCAGCCCCAGCACCAGCGCCGCGACCAGCGCGGTGCCGAATCCGCTCACCTGCACCGAGGCGACCAGATAGGGCAGCGCGAGGAGGGCAAGCGCATTGATGAGCCAGGCGAGCAGCAGTTTCCACATAGTCGTCCCCCTTAGTGACTTAAGTGATTCAGGCCGGCACCAATCGCAGGCGCGTGATCTCGGATGGCGCACCGACGCGCTTGGGCGGTCCCCAGTACCCCGTGCCCCGGCTGGTATAAACCCACAACTTTCCGAGGCGCTTCAGCCCCGCCGTATACGGCTGCTGCATCCTCACGAAGAAATTCCACGGCCAGAACTGGCCGCCGTGCGTATGGCCCGACAACTGCAGATCGTACCCCGCCGTCTCGGCCACAAAGGCCGATCTCGGCTGGTGTGCAAGCAGCACACGCACCGCTGCTTGCGGCGCGCCAGCCACCGCCGCCGCGGGATCGCTGCGATGCGACTCATGGTAGTGATGCGCGCTGTAGTCGGTCACACCCGCAACCACGACCGATTCGCCCCCGTGATCCAGCACCACGTGCTCGTTCATCAGCACGCGCAGGCCCAGCCGGCGCAGCTCGTCCACCCATCCGCCAACGCCGGAGTAGTACTCGTGGTTGCCGGTGACGAAATAACTGCCGTGACGCGAAGACAGCCGCGCGAGCGGTTCGGTGTGTGGCGAAAGCTGCGCGACGCTGCCGTCGACCAGGTCGCCGGTGATGGCGATCATGTCCGCATCCAGAGCGTTTACCGTGTCCACAATTGCGTCGACATAGCGACGCCGGATCGTCGGCCCGACATGCACGTCGCTGATCTGCGCGATGGTGAAACCGTGCAGCGCGTGCGGCAGGTCGGCGATCGAGACGTCGACCGAACGCACCACGGCGTTGCGGCGCGCATTGAAGAAACCCACCAGAGTCAGCACGCCCGCAAGCACAGGCACCGCGACCGCGCTCCATGCCTGCAGGTCGGCCATCGGAACTAGTCCCGGCCTGAAAAGATCCGCCGCGCCGGCGACCAGCAAGGCGGCTTCGCGCAGCAGCGTGAGCACGAAGAGCGAGGAGAAGGAGCCCATCGCGATCGACCCGGCCCACACCAGCGCGTCGGCGAACGTTCGATGCTTTTTCCGCCGCGCGATAAGCGCCTGCGGCATGAGCCACGCGGACAATGCGAGCCAGACGCCCAACAGGCCGGCCCAATGCAGCCCGAACGCTGCGATCTCGGGTAGCAGGCGCCAGCCGATAAAGGCATGCAGCAGGATGACAAGGCCATACAGTCGGAGCACGGGGCGGGACGCTTCGGGGGCGTCTGGGCGGGTGGAACCCCGAAGATCGGGGCGCTTCCGGTTAAAGCAAGGCCCGTCGCCGCATCGCCCGATAGCCTAAGCAGGCTTGGTCTTCCAATACCGGTCGCGCAACAGCCGCTTGTAGAGCTTGCCGGTCGGATGGCGCGGCAGTTCGGCCTCGAAATCCACGGTTTTCGGGCACTTTACATGCGAGAGGTTCGCACGGCACCAGGCGATGAGTTCCTCGGCCAGCGCGGGTCCCGCCGCTTTCATGTCCGCAGGCTGCACCACAGCCTTGACCTCCTCGCCGAATTCCTCGTTCGGCACGCCGATCACGGCGACGTCCATGACCTTGGGATGCGTGACGAGCAGGTTCTCGATCTCCTGCGGATAGATGTTCACGCCGCCCGAGATGATCATGAAGTGCTTGCGGTCGGTGAGGTAGAGAAACCCCTCCTCATCGAGATAGCCGACGTCGCCAAGCGTCGACCATCCTTCGGCGCTCTTGGAGGCCGCCGTCTTGGCGGGATCCTTGTGGTACTCGAACGCCGGCCCGTTGGCAAAATAGATCGTTCCCGTTTCGCCCACAGGCAGGAGCTTCCCGTCATCATCGAGGATGCGCACCTCGCCGACCAGCGCGCGGCCGACTGTGCCGCGATGCGCCAGCCAGTCCTTGGAGTCGCATGCGACGAACCCGTTGCCCTCGGTGCCGGCGTAGTACTCGAAGAGCACCGGCCCCCACCAGTCGATCATCGCTTCCTTGACCTGCACCGGGCACGGCGCGGCGGCGTGGATCGCGGCCCTGAGTGAATCGTGGCGATGGCGTTCGCGCACCTGCGCCGCGAGCTTCTGCATGCGCACGAACATCGTGGGCACCCACTGGCTGTGCGTGATCGAATGAGATTCGATCAACTCGAGCGCTTCCTCGGCATCGAAATGCTCCATGATCACCGACGTGCCGCCGAAGCGCATCACGGTCATGTTAAAGCGCAGCGGCGCCGCGTGATAGAGCGGCGCGGGCGACAGGTAGATCGAATCCCGTCCGAGGCCATAAAGTTTCGTTGCGACCATCATGAGCGTGCTCGGCGCATCGATCGCCTCATCGAGCAGCTCGGTCTTGACACCCTTGGGCCGGCCCGTGGTGCCGGAGGAATACAGCATGTCGCGGCCCGCGGATTCGTCGGCGATGCGCGTTGCGGGCTGTGCATCGCGCGCAGCTTCCCACGCCGGATAGCCCGGCAGCGCGCCATTCACCGAATACCGCGAACGCACCGCCGGGCTGCGGCCCAACAGCTCGGCGGCCTGGGGGGCCAGGCTCGAAGAGACGACCAGCGCCTGGGCGCCGCAGTCGGCAAGGATGTATTCGGCTTCCTGCGTGGAGAGGCGCGAACTCATCGCGGTGTACAGCAACCCCGCGCGTTGCGCTGCAAAGCAGACTTCGAAGAAGCGCGCGTTGTTATCCATCATCAGTGCGATCGAATCGCCGCGCTTGAGCCCCAAAGAGCGCAAGAGGTGCGCGCCCTGGTTCGAGCGCTGCTCGAGTTCGCCGTAGGTCACCTTCTCGCCCGAGCGGGCCATGACGTACGCGACCTTGTCCGGCGTCGAGCGTGCATGATGGCAGGGGTGGTACATTCGGACAGCTTCAGGAATTTGTCAAATGTGGAAATTGAATTGACAGTTTAGGCGTGCCGGCGCTTGACTTTGAAAAATAAATGTTTAACTTTTCCAATCGATGTTCATGCGTTCAGCGCGCGCCAGATCTTCTCCGATGTGAGCGGCATGTGCAGTGTCTTGGCGCCGCGGCTGCCGAGCGCGTCGAGGACGGCGTTGACCGCGGCGGGCACCGCACCATGACACCCGGCCTCGCCCACGCCCTTGGCGCCCAGCGGATTGAGCGCACTTGGCACCGATTGGTCGAACCCGGTTTCGAGATCCGGAATTGCCTCCGCCCGCGGCATGGCGTAGTCCATGAACGAACCCGTAAGCAGTTGCCCCGTGTCGTCGTAGACCGACTGTTCCATGAAGGCCTGTCCCAACCCCTGGGCGATGCCGCCATGCACCTGGCCCTCGGCCATAAGGGGATTCATGACCCTGCCGATGTCGTCGATCGCCACCAGCCGCGCAATCCTCACGACCCCGGTTTCGGGATCGATCTCAGCCTCGGCGATCTGGCAGCCGTTCGGCCAGGTCTGCCCTGAAACCGTCTCGACGTGCTCCACCCGGATGACCCGGCCGGGCTGGCGGCCTGCGAGTTCGGCCAATCCGATCGAACGGTCAGTCCCGGCGATGCGATAGCGCCCCTGCGCAAACTCGATGTCGCCGGCCGCAGCTTCGAGCGCCTTGGCCGCAAGCTCGCGTCCTGAATCGACGAGCTTGCGCGTGCCGACAAGCGTTGCGCTGCCTCCGACCTGCAGCGTGCGCGAGCCGCCGGCGCCGCCGCCGGTCTTCGCGATGTCGGTGTCGCCCTGGATGACGCGGACCTTTTCAGGCGAAATGCCGAGGAGCTCCGCCATGATCTGGGCGTAAGCGGTCTGGATGCCCTGGCCGATCTGCTGCGTGCCCGAGATCAGCGTGACGCTGCCGTCTTCGGCGGCGGTGAGGATCACGTTCTCGCTCATGCGGGCGCTACCGGTGATCTCCACGTAGCAGCCGACGCCACGCCCATAGAGCTTGCCCGCCTTCTCGGCGGCCGCCTTGCGTGAGCCATAGCCTTCCCAGTCGGAGGCCGTCATTGCACCTTGCAGGATCTTGCCGAAATCGCCGCAGTCGTAGATCGCGCCCGCCGGGTTCTTGTAGGGCATCTGCTCCGGCCGGACCAGGTTCTTGAGCCGCAGCTCGATGGGGTCAATGCCCAGTTCGCGCGCAGCAGTGCTTACCAGGCGCTCCAGCAGGTAGCCCATCTCGGGCCGCCCCGCGCCGCGGTAGGCATCGACCGGCGACGTGTTGGTAAAGAGGATGCGCACCTCGTGATCCAGCATGGGGATCGCGTACACCCCTGTGGGCGCGCGCGCGCCCGACATCGCCGGCACGCATGCGCCGAAATTCGAAACGTACGCGCCAACGTTGGCCAGCGAAGTCATTCGCAGCGCGGTAAACCGGTACTGCGCGTCCAGCGCGAGTTCCGCCTCGACGACGCTGTCGCGGCCATGCACTTCGGCGAGGAAATTCTCCGAGCGCTCGGCGCGCCACTTGACCGGCCGCCCAAGCGCGCGCGCAGCGAACAGCAGTGCCGCATGCTCCGGATACGCGTACCCGCGCGCGCCGAACCCGCCGCCCACGTCGGTGCAGACAATGCGGAACCGGTCTTCGCCGACGCCGAAGACCTTGGCCAGCTGCCCGCGCACGGTGTGCGTGTTCTGCGCCGGGCAATAGAGCGTAAAGCGGCCGTCTTCGCCGCTCTTTTCATAGGCCGCAACGAGCGCCCTGGGCTCGATCGGATTGGCGACCACGCGCTGGTTGACGACCTGCAGCTTCACCACATGCGCCGCGGATGCGAATGCGGCCTGCGTCGCGGCCCGGTCGCCCATGCGGTACAGCGCGGCGATATTGCCGTAGTCCGGGACGAATGCGGCCTTCCAGTGGACGGGCGCATCGGCGCGCGCAGCCGAGGGAAGGTCTGCGTTCGCAGGCAGCGCCTCCCAGTCGACTTCGACCAGGTCGGCGGCATCGCGCGCCTGTTCGCGTGTTTCGGCAACCACCATGGCGAGGGCGTCGCCGACGAAACGCGCGACTCCCGACGTAAGCGCATTGCGCGGCGGCACGGTCATGTCCGCGCCATCCGGCCGCTTGTGCATTTGCGTAAACGGCACTGGCCCGATTCCGCCCGCGATAATGTCCTCGCCCGTGTAGACCGCGATCACGCCCGGCGCCGCACGGGCGGCGCCCGTGTCGATTCGCGCAATGCGCGCGTGCGCGTGCGGAGATCGGAAAAACGCGGCGTACGCCTGCCCGGGCAGAGAAACATCGTCGGTAAAGCGGCCCTGGCCTGAAAGCAGCCGGGCGTCCTCGATGCGGCGCATCGGCTTGCCGATCCATTGGCTCATGCCGGGCTGCGCAAGTGATTCGTTATCCAATGCGGTGCCTCGCGTGGAAGGAATGTGATTCGATTATCGCAAAGGATGCCCTGTGAGGGCAGCCTCGGTTCGACGCCGTTTTGACTCGGCCCCGCCGTGGCGGAGACGGCACTTCAGGCGGTGCGCTTGCCCGTCTGCAATGCCTTTTCGAGGGCGTCGGGATCGACCGGCTTGGTCAGGTGAAGGTCGAAACCGGCCTCCTGCGAGCGGCGCTTGTCGTCTTCCTGTCCCCAGCCGGTGAGCGCCACCAGCACCGCGCCGGCAGACCACGCCTGCCCGCGGATCTCCCGCGCGCATTCGTAGCCATCCATGCCGGGCATGCCGATGTCGAGCAGCACGAAGTCGGGCTTGTGCGTTTCCGCCGCCTTGACCGCTGCGATCCCGTCATAGGCCACTTCGACCTCGTGCCCGAACGCGCCGAGCAGCATCGCCATGCTGTCGGCCGAATCGCGGTTGTCATCTGCCAGAACAATCTTCATATCTTGGGGCGCTGGGCGCGTCTTGTGGGGATGCCGGGGAGATGTCTTAGCATAAGCGAATTGACCGCGCGAGACGACGCGGTTGCGCATATAAAAACGCTATTTCGAACAAGTTGCGCAGTTCGGTTTGGGGGCGTTTCCGGGAAGGCCGGTTTTTGCCCCACAATGCGGGGCAGGTGCGGTCAGGTTTGAGCAGGCAGGGGAGAACAGCGGCATGATGAATTCTTACCAGCCCGGCGAGCTGATTTTCGTCCAGGGGCAGGCGAGCGAATGCGTGTACCTCATCGAATCGGGCGAGATCGAGCTGCTCGAGAGCACCGAGGACGTGCGAACGGTGCGGATCGCCAAGCTCATCAAGGGCGACCTGCTCGGCGAGATGGCGCTGGTGGACGAGAGGCCGCGCGCCTTTTCGGCCCGCGCGGTCACCGAAGCCACCGTATCGATCGTATCGCGCGAGCAGTTCGTCAAGCTCATGTTCCGCGACCCGGCCGAAGGCCTCAGGTACCTGGGCGCGTTTTTCGAGCGCCTGCGCGCGACCAACAAGCCGCCCGGTGCCAAGGTCACCGAAGAGCCGGAATTCGGCAGCGCGCATATCCGGATCCTCCCGCTCACCAAGACCGCCAAGCAGGCCATACCCGACGAAGGCCTCATCGTTACACGCTTTCCCTTCCGTGTCGGGCGCGAGCCCCCGGAAGGCAGGTCGCGGCTCTCCAGCAACGACCTCGGCCTGAAGGACGTCGATCCCCATCAGGTTTCGCGCGAGCATTTCTCCATTGAGGTCGATGCCGAAGGGGTGGTGCTGTACGACCGGGGAAGCTTCCATGGCACGATCGTCAACGGCGCCCAGATCGGCGGCAACCGCATGATCGGCTCGGTGCGGCTGCAGGCCGGGGGCAATGAAGTCATCGCCGGCGAGCCCGATTCACCGTTCCGCTTCTCGGTGCAGGTGAGCGAGGGCTAGGGCCCTTTCCCATCATCCGGCGCTCCGTGGTTTGCATGGATCGGTCGCCGCGAAGTTTGCGCGCCCACATACAATCGCCCCATGCTGGCGCCCGACCTGATCCTCACCAATGGCCGCATCCACACGCTGGATGCGGGCGATCGCACGGTCAGGGCGCTGTCGATCCGGGGCGGCACCATAGCCGACACCGGCGACGAGGCCGCGCTGCTGAATACGCGCGGACCACAGACACGCGTGCTCGAGCTCGGGGGACGCACGGTCGTGCCCGGTTTCTACGACGCCCACCCGCACCTCGATCGCATGGGCCTGAGGGATCTGTGCGGCGTGAAGATCGCGCATTGCAGGTCGGTCGAGGAAATCTGCGCCGCTGTGCGCGAGGCGGCGACGCGCACGCCGGCGGGCGAATGGATCGTGACGCTGCCGATGGGGGCGCCGCCCGAGGACTACGTTTTCGAGGCAGGCCAGCTCAGGGAAGGGCGCTTTCCGGATCGACGCGATCTCGATCGTGCGGCGCCCAATCATCCGGTGTATATCCGGTCGCCTTGGGGCTGGTGGAGCCGGCTGCCGCTGCCTTCGGTCGCCAATTCACGCGCGCTTGCCGCTGCCGGGATCACCCGCGACACACAGCCGCCGCAGAAGGTCGAGGTCGTGAAGGACGCGGCCGGCGAGCCCACCGGCGTCTTCCTCGAGCGCAACTGGGCGCCGATCCTCGAATACACGCTGTTCGAATGCGTGCCGCGCTTCACCTACGAGGATCGCTACGCCGGCCTGAAGTACGCGGTGCGCGCGAGCAGCGCCGCCGGCACGACCGCGGCCTTTGAAGGCCATGGGGTCACGCCGCAAGTGATCGATGCGTATCGCCGGCTGGAAGAGTCCGGCGAGTTGACGGTGCGGATGCATTTGCCGCTCTCGGTGCCGAGCGCTGCGTTCGGCGATCGCAAGGTGGCGGAGATGCTCTCGCTGTGGGCGCCCAGGCTTGGAAGCCGCGGCAGCGAGGCGGGAGTCCACGGCCTGTTGCGTGAAGAAGGGCTCTGCCTCGACGTGGCCGACCCGGATTCGGCGCGGATCATTGCGCGCGGCTATCCGTACGAGCAGTGGGCAGGGCATTTTTACCAGTCACTCCCGCACGAGCGGCTGGTCGCGCTCGGGCTCGAAGCCGCCAAGCTGGGCATTCGCGTGGCCACGCTCGTGTGCTATGAGCTGGAGCGCGTGCTGCGCGCTTTCGAGGAGATCGACGCGCAGGTGCCGATCCGCGACCGGCGCTGGGTAGCGGTGCATGTCACCCAGGCATCGTCCGATCAGATCAGGCGCATCAAGGCGCTCGGACTGGTGGCCACCGTGACGCCGGGCTTCATGTACATGGCGAAGGATCGCTTCAACCTGCAGGCGCTCGGCCCTGCCGGCACGCCGATTCGCGAACTGCTGGACGCGGGCGTGCCGGTCGCGCTCTCGACCGACGGGGTGCCGCACTCGATGCTCTTCGCGCTTTGGGAGGCGCTCGCGCGGTGGGACAACGACGGCAAGCGGACTCTCGGCGAAAGCCGCCTCACCCGCATGGAAGCTTTGCGCCTCGCCACCGTAGCCGGGCATTACCTCACTTGGGACGAGGCAACGCGAGGGTCCCTCGCGCAAGGCATGGCTGCCGATTTCGTGGTGCTTGGAGAAGACCCGCTGGCCTGCGAGCTGGAGCGCATCCGGCACATCGCAGTCGAACGCACTTTCGTGGCTGGACGCCAGGTGCACTGCGCGTCGTATTAGCGAATCGCTATACGAACTGGCAGGAGATCCGCCCTGTGATTGGCTCTCCGGAAATAAAAGTCCAGCTTTCAGGCTCCGAGAAGCTTTTTGATGTCCGCCCCGCTGGTCGCGGCGTTGGCCCATGAAAACCCGCCTGACGACTGCATCTCCCGCGCGGCCGAGATTAGCGCCGCGATCGACGCCCGCGCAAGGGCGCCGCCCGTGCTGACGCGGCGCGCGCCCGCTTCAGCCAGTTGCGCGAGCGTGGTGCCGTGCAGCCCGCTCATGTTCACGTTAACCGGTTTTTTTACAGCCGAGCACACCTTGCGCACTTCCTCGAGCGTCTTCAGGCCCGGCGCATAAAGGACGTCCGCACCGGCCGCTTCGAAAGCCTGCAGGCGACGAATCGTGTCGTCGAGGTCCTTCGCGCTGTGGATCAGCGCATCGGCGCGCGCCGCGAACTGGAACGGGAAAGGAAGCTTGCGTACCGCCTCGACGGCGGCCTGCACGCGTTCGACCGCAAGCGTGAAGTCGTAGACCGGCTTGGCGGGATCTCCGCTGTAGTCCTCGATCGACCCGCCGACAAGCCCCGCTTGCGCGCCGCGCACGAGCGCCTTGGCCGCGGACTTCGGGTCGTCGGCGTAGCCATTCTCCAGGTCCGCGCTGACCGGCAGGCTGGTCGAAGCGCACAACACGCGGCAGTGCGCGAGCATGTCCTCCAGTCCGACCTGCCCGTCGAGCTTGCCGAGCGAAAAGGCGTAGCCCGCACTGGTCGTCGCAAGCGCCTGGTAACCGAGCGATTCGAGGATGCGTGCCGATCCGGGGTCCCAGGGATTCGGGATGACGAAGCAGCCCGATGCATGCAGTGCCTCGAAGCGCCTGGCCTTCTCGGCTTGCGTCACTGTCGATGTGGTCATCTCGATCTCCGTGTCATGTCGATGCGGTGCAGATGCGCCATGGTACTTTCAACGCCCGCTGTTCGCTCCAAGGCAAGCGATGATTCCCACGGGTAAGTACAGGCATTACAAGGGCAACGACTACGAAGTCATCGGCGTCGCCACTCACTCCGAAACGCGCGAGTCGCTGGTCGTCTATCGGCCGCTGTATGGCGAAGGCGCCTTGTGGGTAAGGCCTCTCGCCATGTTCATCGAGCACGTGACGGTCGAAGGGAAGGACATGCCGCGCTTTGCCCTCCTACAAAGTCCTTAGATAGTGCTTGGCGGTAGCCCCAACTCCCACTATACTTCGTTTGTGCGATGCAGCACGCGTTCCAGAAAGCTTGGTTTGCGCTCATCGCGAGTTCATCGTCCCTGACCTCCCCCGGAAGACGCTTCACCTCTTCCTGCAACGTTCCTGCTGTTAAGCCGACTAGGGAACAGGAGAACCTCACGGTTCCCCCGTTACCTCCTCCCTGGAGGGAACAGGAGAACCTCACGGTTCCCCCGTTTCCTCCCTGCGGCTTTCCCGTCTGAATTGCGATCTGGTTGGCGCCGATGTTTTGGCATTTCCGACCGATCCACGTCCCAGCGGGACAGGAGCAGCTATGACTACGCCTACTTTCGACACCCTTGCCCTCGCGGCGCCCATCCTCGAGGCCATCAAGGCCGCGGGCTACACCGAACCCACCGCGGTCCAGGCGCGCGCAGTGCCCGAAGCCCTCGCCGGGCGCGACCTGCTGGTCTCGTCGCAAACCGGCAGCGGCAAGACCGCTGCCTTCATGCTGCCCGCCCTGCAGCTGCTCACGAAGCCGCATGAGAAGAATGGCCGCGGCCCGCGCATCCTCGTGCTCACGCCTACGCGCGAGCTCGCAGTGCAGGTGACACGGGCGGCCGAAACTTACGGGCGCGACCTGCGCGTGAAAACGATGTCGGTCGTCGGGGGCATGCCCTACCCGTTGCAAAACCGCCTCCTGAAAATCGGCGTGGACATCCTGGTGGCAACGCCGGGCCGATTGCTCGACCAGATGAATGCGGGCCGCATCGATCTCTCGCGCCTGCAGCTGCTGGTGCTGGACGAAGCCGACCGCATGCTCGACATGGGATTCAAGGACGAGCTCGAGTCCATCGTGGCGAAAGTCCCGAAGACACGCCAGACGCTGCTGTTTTCGGCCACGCTCGAGCAAGGCATCGTCAGGCTTGCGGGCGCGCTGCTGAACGACCCGCTGCGCATCGCGGTCGACACCGCGCAGACGCGCCACGAGAACATCTCTCAGCGCCTGCATTTCGCCGACGACATGGGCCACAAGAACCGCCTGCTCGAGAACATCCTCGGCAATGCCGACATGCAGCAGGCCATCGTGTTCACCTCTACCAAGCGCGCGGCCGACCAGCTGGCGGAGGAACTGCACAAGCAGGGCCACTCCGTCGCCGCCATGCACGGTGACATGAACCAGGGCGCGCGCAACCGCACGCTGCAGGCGCTGCGCCGCGGCACGCTCAAGGTGCTGGTCGCCACCGACGTGGCGGCGCGCGGCATCGACGTGCAGGGAATCTCGCACGTCATCAACTACGACCTGCCCACCCAGGCCGAGGACTACGTGCACCGCATCGGCCGCACCGGCCGCGCGGGGCGCAATGGCGTCGCGATCAGCTTTGCCAACGTGCGCGACCACTACATGGTGAAGAACATCGAGCGCTTCACGACCCAGAAGATCGAAGTGACTGCGATCGCCGGTCTGGAGCCGAAGATGCGTGCGTTCTCGAAGCCCGCACCCCGCGGCGCGCGTCCCGGCGGCGGCAAGAGCTACGGCAAGCCCGCGCATGCAGGCCATCGCGAAGGATTCGGCGGCCACGCCAAGCGCGACGGACGCCCCGCCGGCCGCTCGGCGGCACGCACCAGCCCGTACCCGAAGTAACGCTCCTAGTAGTGCGGCGGCACTTCGTCCGCCGCCGTTCTGGGTTCGCTCGCCGAAGCAGCGGCTTCGACCTGATCGCGCAGCGCCCGCAGTTCGTGCTCCAGCCGGTCGATGTGCTGCTGCTGGCGGTAAACGGTGCGGTTGAGGGTCTCGAGCAGATCCTCGGCCAGCGTGAGCTTGGCTTCGATCTCGGTCAGACGCACGTCGGACGCGTCCGCCATCAGCCCCGTGCCTCGGCAAGGGCCTGCCACACGCGCTCCGACGTGGCGGGCATGTCGAGGCTTCTGACGCCGCGCACTGAAAGCGCGTCGATCACCGCATTCATCACGCACGCGAGCGACGCCGTGCATCCCGATTCCCCCACGCCTTTGACGCCCAGCGGATTCGTCTTGCAGGGCACCTCGTTGCGCGCCCAGCCGAACGAAGGCACGTCGCCGGCACGCGGCATCGCGTAATCCATGAAGCTGCCGGTAAGCAGCTGCCCGGATTGCGCGTCATGCCGCAGCTCTTCCATCAACGCCTGCCCGATGCCCTGCACGACGCCGCCGTGCACCTGGCCTTCGAGCAGCATGGGGTTGACGACCACGCCGAAATCGTTGACCGCCGTGTAGCTTAGAAGGTCGACCTCGCCGGTGTCTGGATCGACTTCGACTTCGCACACATGGCAGCCCGAGGGAAAACTGTAGGCCGTCGGCTTGTAGAAATCCGCGGCTTCGAGCCCGGGCGCGATCTCGGGCGGCAGTTGGCGAGCATGCGCAGCGCGCGCGACTTCGACGATGCTCATGCGGCGATCGGTGCCGGCGATCACGAAAGCACCGCCCTCATCGTTGACCTCGAACTCGATGTCACCCGCCGGTGCTTCGAGCAGGTGCGCCGCGATCCTGCGGCCCTTGTCGATGATGATGCGCGCGCAGTGAACGATCGCCGTGCCGGTCACTGTGGTCTCGCACGAGCCGACCGAGCCCATGCCGATGCCGGTCTGGTCGCTGTCGCCGTAGACGAAACGGATGCGCTCCTGCGGCAGGCCGAGCTGCTGCGAAACGACTTGCTTGAAGGTCGTCATGTGCCCCTGCCCGTTGGTGGTCGCGCTCACCGCCAGCGTGAGGATGCCGTCGGCGTCGAAAGTCGCGCCGACATGGCTTTCGTAATAGCCGTCCGGCTCCTGGTAGACCGAGAACCCGTAGCCGCGCAGTTTTCCGCGCGCGGCGGATTGCGCGCGCCTGCCGCCGAACCCGGCGCGATTGGTCAGTGCAAGAGCGTCATCCATGTTCTTCGCAAACTCGCCCGAATCGAAGACGAGACCCACGGGCGTGGTCCAGGGCATCTGCCCGGGCGTAACCATGTTCAGGCGGCGAAGTTCGGCCAGGTCGCGACCGGTTTCGCGCGCCGCGCAGTCGACCAGCCGCTCGATCAGGTAAGTGAACTCCGGCTTGCCCGCGCCGCGATAGGCCGCGATCGGCACCGTGTTGGTGAAGGCGATCCGCGTTTGCGCGTGGTAGCAGGGGATCGCGTAGACGCCGGTAATGCAGCGCGTGCCGCCCGAAGTGGGGATGCTGAAGGCACTGGCAGTGATGTAGGCGCCAGTGTTCGACACGACGCGGGCGCGCACGGCGAGGAATCTGCCCTCGGCATCGAGCGCGAGTTCCCCCTGCATGAAATGGTCGCGCGCGGCGCCGTCGGTGAGGAAGGCTTCCGAGCGATCCGCGAACCATTTCACCGGTCGGCCGAGCTGCCTCGCGGCAAACAGCACCGCGACTTTCTCCGGATAGGCGGAGATCTTTACGCCGAACGATCCGCCGACCTCCGGAGTGATCACGCGCAGGGCGCGTGGGTCTTCGACGAGAGCCGTGGAGGCGATGTCGGCCTGGATGGCCTTGCTGCCTTGCGTAGGCGCATAGAGCGTGTAGCGTCCGCTCTTCGGATCGAACAGGCCCGCTGCGCCGCGCGTTTCGACTGGCGCGGCAGAGACCCGGTTGACCACGAGGTCGAGTCGCGCCACATGCGCGGCCCTGGCAAACGCTTCATCGGCGCCTTTGCGGTCGCCGCCCTCCCAGTCCAGCGCGACGTTGCCGGGCGCGTCCTCTCGCGCACTCGCTGCACCGACTTTGAGCGCGGCCCGCGCATCGGTAACGGCCTCGAGTTCCTCATACTCGACGCGGACGAGTTCCGCCGCATCGCGCGCGGCGCGGCGGGTGGATGCGACCACCATCGCGACCGCTTCACCGACGAAGCGCACGCGCTCGCCGGCCAGTACCGGCCGTTCTGCAGGCGGCACCGGGCTGCCGTCCCGATTCTTCTGCACTACGCTGGTGCTCATCGGCTTGAGCCCTGCGGCGGCAAGATCGGCTGCCGTGAACACGCCGAGCACCTCGGGCGCCGCTACAGCCGCGCTGATGTCGACGGATAACACGCGCGCATGTACATGCGGCGACCGCACAAATGCAGCGTGCGCGGCCCCGGGCAGTTCGAGGTCATCGATGAAGCGCGCGGTGCCGGTAAGCAGGGCCTGGTCCTCGAGGCGCTGCACCGGCTGGCCGATGCGCAGCTGGCCGGAAGTATGCGAAATGTCGGACGGATTCATCTTTATATTGCCATTTTAGGAAATTAAACTGGCGTGCAGACCGCACGGGTAGACACCCTCCGCACATGAATGTTCAACAAAGTCAGCTCCGCCCGATGCGCAAAAGCCCCGAGACATCCGCGCCCGCCTTGAGGTCACGGGCCCTTCGGCCGTGCCTGAAAAGTCGCGCCCCCGGCCCGAGGAGCAGCTTCGCGCGCTCGCCCTCCACGCGAACGAGGCTGCCTTCGCGCAGGCCGAGCACGGTGACAGCGCGATTGACCTTGAGGAACTCCTCGATACGGTCGTCGCGCGATTCGCCCCCGTGGCCCTTCATCGTCTTGTCGGTGTAGTGCGGGTTGATCTGGAATGGCACCACCCCCAGCGCCCCGAAGCCGCGCGGGTCGATGACCGGCATGTCGTTCGTCGTGCGGATCGTCGGGCAGGCGAGGTTCGCGCCTGCACTCCAGCCCACGAACGGGATCCCGGCCTTGACGCGCGCCCGGATCGGCGCGAGCCATTTGCGCGAGCGCGCCTCGGCGAGCAGTTGCCACGTATTGCCTCCGCCGACGACGATGGCGTCGAACTTGCGGATCGACGCCGGCGTAGTGCGATGCGCGCCGGTCACTGCATGACCCATGCGTGCAAAGCGCTTGGCAGCCATGGCAACATACGCATCGAAAGTGATCGTCACCGCCGCGAAGGGCACGAACAGGATCGACACCCGGCCTTCGCCGAGGAATCCGCGGATGAGCGGCTCGGCATGGTCCAGCCACCCGCCGCCGGGATTGCGCGAGTTGGAAAGCAGCAGCAGCCTTTGCATCGCTATTCGGGCTTCACGCCCGCGGCACGCACCATTTCGCCCGTGGCGAACGAAGGCTGCGCGTGTGCAAGGCAAGTCGCCAGCGCCAGCAGCGCGGCGACGGCGAGTCTTGCGACGGAAAAGCTTTTCGACATGGTCTTGCTCCTTGGATCTCCGGGCGGAAGTTTCGCATGCCAGCCGGTACACTGCCGCCCCTGTAGGTGAATCTCCGGAGGTTCCATGAAAGCAAGCGGTCGTAACGCCCAACGGGGTTGAAGTGAGCGAAGTCCCTGCGCCGAAACCGCAGCCCAGCCAAGTGCTCGTGCGTCGTCGCCGGCAAGCTCAAGCTCCCGATCGACCGCACCTTCGGCCTGGCAGAAGCGCCCGCGGCACTGGCCTGCATGAAGGCCAACAACCACTTCGGCAAAGTCGTCCTGCGCGTCTAAAAAATTAATCGGGTCACATGCTGCGGCGGTACTGGCCGCCGACTTCGAAGAGCGCGTGGGTGATCTGGCCGAGAGAGCACACGCGCACCGCGTCCATCAGGACCGCGAAGACGTTCTCGTTGGCGATCACGGCTTTCTGAAGCCGCTCCAGCATCGCGGCGGATTCTTTGGCGTTCGTCTTGTGGAAGCCGCGCAGGCGCGTGAGCTGGGATTGCTTCTCGTCCTCGGTCGATCGGATGAGCTCAATCCTCTGAGGCGTGTCTTCCGAGTGCGGGTTGCGGAACATGTTGACACCGACGATCGGGTAAGAGCCGTCGTGCTTCTTGTGCTCGTAGTACATCGACTCTTCCTGGATCTTGCCGCGCTGGTAGCCGGTTTCCATGGCGCCGAGCACGCCGCCCCGGGCCGAGATCGCCTCGAATTCCTTGAGCACGGCCTCCTCGACGAGGTCGGTGAGCTCGTCGATCACGAACGCGCCCTGGTTCGGGTTCTCGTTCTTGGCGAGGCCCCATTCGCGGTTGATGATCATCTGGATCGCCATCGCGCGGCGCACGGATTCTTCGGTCGGCGTGGTGATCGCCTCGTCGTAGGCGTTGGTGTGCAGAGAATTCGTGTTGTCGTAAGTCGACACCAGCGCCTGCAACGTCGTGCGGATGTCGTTGAACGAGATCTCCTGCGCGTGCAAGGAGCGGCCCGAGGTCTGCGAGTGGAACTTGAGCTTCTGGCTGCGCTCGTTCGCGCCATAGCGGTTCTTCATCGCCACTGCCCAGATGCGGCGCGCCACGCGGCCGATCACCGTGTATTCCGGGTCCATTCCGTAGGAGAAGAAGAACGAGAGGTTCGGCGCGAAATCGTCGATGTGCATGCCGCGCGCGAGGTACGTTTCGACGAACGTGAAGCCGTTCGAGAGCGTGAACGCGAGCTGGCTGACCGGGTTCGCGCCCGCCTCGGCGATGTGATATCCGGAGATCGACACCGAGTAGAAATTTCGCACCTGGTGGCGGACGAAATACTCCTGGATGTCGCCCATGACCTTGAGCGAGAACTCGGTCGAGAAAATGCAGGTGTTCTGGCCCTGGTCCTCCTTGAGGATGTCGGCCTGCACCGTCCCGCGTACCGTTGCCAGGGTCCAATCGCGGATCTTCGAATACTCGTCCTCTGTCGGCTCGCGGCCGTTGTCCGCCTTGAACTTGTCGGCCTGCTGGTCGATCGCGGTATTGAAGAACATGGCGAGGATCGTCGGCGCCGGGCCGTTGATCGTCATCGACACCGAGGTGTTCGTGTCGGTCAGGTCGAAGCCCGAATACAGCACCTTCATGTCTTCGAGCGTGGCGATCGAGACCCCGGAGTTACCGACCTTGCCGTAAATGTCCGGGCGCTCGTCCGGATCGAAGCCGTATAGCGTCACCGAATCGAATGCCGTGGACAGCCGCTTGGCGGGCATGTCCTTGGAAAGCAGGTGGAAGCGTCGGTTCGTCCGGTACGCATCGCCCTCGCCCGCGAACATGCGCGTCGGATCCTCGTTCTCGCGCTTGAAGGCAAAAACGCCGGAGGTGAACGGGAAAGACCCGGGCACGTTCTCGCGCAGCTGCCAGCGCAGGATCTCGCCGTGGTCTGCGTACCTGGGCAATGCGACCTTGGGCACCTTGGTGCCGGAGAGCGAGGTGGAAGTAAGCTTCGTGCGCACTTCCTTGTCGCGGATCTTCACCACGTACTCTTCACCCGAGTAGGCCTTGAGCGTATCCGGCCACATCTCGATGAGTTTCTTCGAGCGAGCTTCCAGCGCGCGGTCCTTCTCCTCGATCAGTGGCGCGAGGTCGGTGACGGCTTTTCCGGCCTTCTCCAGCATCGCGCTGGATGCGACCAACTGCTGGCGCTCGCGCGCAATGCGCGCCTGGTCCTCGGACTTTGCGAGGTAACCGCGCACGCTTTCGGCGATCTCCGAGAGGTACCTCGCGCGCCGCGGCGGAATCACCACGTTCACGCCGGATGCGGTCTTGCCCGCGATCTTCGGCAGCCTGCCCGGCGCAAGCTCGAGGCCGAAGCCCGTGAGCTTCTCCACGATCCCCTGGTAGAGCGCGGTCACGCCGTCGTCGTTGAAGCGCGAAGCGATCGTGCCGTACACCGGCATCGCGTCCGGCGCCTGTTTGAAGGCCTCGCGATTGCGCTGGACCTGCTTTCGCACGTCGCGCAGCGCGTCGTCCGCGCCCTTGCGGTCGAATTTGTTGATCGCGACGAAATCGGCGAAATCGAGCATGTCGATCTTCTCGAGCTGGCTCGCGGCGCCGAATTCGGGCGTCATCACGTAGAGCGAGGCATTCACATGCGGCACGATGGCTGCGTCACCCTGCCCGATGCCCGAGGTCTCGACGATCACGAGATCGAAGCCGGCGGCCCGGCACGCGGCAATTGCGCCGGGTAACGAGGCCGAGATCTCAGCGCCTGAAGCACGCGTCGCGAGCGAGCGCATGAACACGTTCTCGGTCTGGATCGAATTCATGCGGATTCTGTCGCCGAGCAGCGCGCCACCGGTCTTGCGGCGTGACGGATCGACCGCGATCACCGCGATCCTGAGCTTGTCGCCCTGGTCGAGACGGAAGCGGCGCACGAGCTCGTCGGTGATCGAGGACTTGCCCGCGCCGCCGGTGCCGGTGATGCCGAGCGCCGGCACGGCCTTCGTTGCCGCAGCCGCATCGAGCGCTTGCCTGAGCTTCGGGTCGAGCGTCCCGGCTTCGATCGAGGTGATGAGCTGGGAGAGCGCGCGGCGCTCGCCTTTTCTGAGGGCATCCAGCGTTTTCGGTGCGTACTGCGCGGTGTCGAAGTCGCAGCGCGCGAGCATGTCGTTGATCATGCCCTGCAGGCCCATCTTCTGGCCGTCCTCGGGCGAGTAGATGCGTTCGACGCCGTACGCGTGCAACTCGGCGATCTCTTCGGCCACGATCACGCCGCCGCCACCGCCGAACACCAAGATGCGCTCGCCGCCGCGGCTGCGCAACAAATCGATCATGTACTTGAAGTACTCGAGGTGGCCGCCCTGGTAGGAGGACACCGCCAGGCCCTGCACGTCCTCCTGCAGCGCCGCCGTGACCACTTCATCGACCGACCGGTTGTGCCCGAGGTGGATCACCTCGCATCCCGAGCCCTGAAGGATGCGGCGCATGATGTTGATCGACGCGTCGTGCCCGTCGAACAGGCTGGCCGCGGTGACGAAGCGGATCTTGTGCTTCGCCTTGTAGACGAGGTTTTTCGAGTCGCTCAGGTCGGTCATTGCAGGCCCCGCAGTGGCCCGCGCGATGGGGCTCGCGCGGAAAATTGCAGTCTATACGCGCGTCGCTGAACCGCGCACCCGGATCCGCGGATACTACTTGACGTTTACGTTAACGTCAATTTTGCGGTCTTCACTGCCCACAACGTAAGGCATTGTTTTACCTCGTATAGTGTAAGATTTAGGCACATGCTCGCCCGACTCGTTCTCGCATTGATGCTGGCACTTCCCCTGCCCGCAATTGCCCAGGGGCCCGCAGCCGCGCTTTCCGTGGCCCTCTTCTACGGCGCCTCGCCGCCGATGGAGGAGCTGGCGGCCTTCGACGCAGTCGTGCTCGAGCCCGACCACGCGCCACGCCCCCTGCCTGCCGCGAAGCGCACCGCCTGGTTCGCGTATGTGAGCCTTGGCGAGGTCCACCCGAGCCGCACTTACTTCAAGCAGATCCCTTCGGGCTGGAAGATTGGCGTGAATGCGGCGTTCGACAGCGCCGTCATCGACCAGTCGCATCCGGCGTGGGCTGAATTCTTCGTCGAGACCATCGTGCGCCCTCTCTGGGAACGCGGGTTTCGCGGCTTTTTCATCGACACGCTCGATTCGTACCACCTGGTGGCCAAGACAGACGCCGAGCGCGCGCGGCAGGAGGCTGGGCTCGCCGCGGTGATCACGCGAATGAAGCAGAAATATCCGGACGCGAAGCTGATGTTCAACCGGGGCTTCGAGATCCTGCCCAGGGTGCATGGCCTCGCTTACGCGGTCGCGGCCGAATCGCTGTACCGGAAGTACGACCACGGCGCGAAGAAGTACGGCGAAGTGCCGCCCGCGGACCGGGAATGGCTCACCGGCCAGATGAAGCGCGTGCAGGCCGAGTACAAGCTGCCGGCGATCTTCATCGACTACGTGCCCGCCGCGGACCGGGAGCTCGCGCGCGCGACCGCGCGGCGCATTGCGGCCGATGGATTCGTGCCATGGGTGACGACGCCCGAGCTCGACATCCTCGGGGTAGGGACGATCGAAGTCATGCCGCGCAAGATCCTCATGCTCTACGAGAAGCTCACCAAGGCCGACCAGCTGATCTATCTCGATGCGCATCGCGTCGCTGCAATGCCGCTCAACTACCTGGGCTATGTCGTCGAGTATGTCGAGGCGAGCGAGGACCTGCCGGCCTACGCGCTGGCCGGCCGCGTCGCGGGCATCGTCACGCGCTTTACCGACAACTCGCGCACGCAGGACCGGCTTTTCGCCTGGCTGCGCAAACAGATGGAATCGGGCGTGCGCGTGGCGATCCTCGGCGACCTGGGTTTCCGGATCGACCCTGCGCGCGCAGCCGCATTGGGTCTCACGCTCGGCGCGCAGCAGTCGGCCCTCGAACCGCTGCGCATCGCGCATCGCGACCCGATCGTCGGCTTCGAGCTCGAGCCTTTTCCGGAGCGCCGCAGCTTCCTCGCGCTCACTGTCGCAAAGGGCAGCCCCGGCGGCGTGCCCCTGCTCTCGCTCGCGGGCCGCGGCACCGAGCGCATGGATGCGGTGGCGTTTACCGGCTGGGGCGGCTATGCGCTCTTCCCATACGACGTGACGACACTGCCGGGCACGACTTCCAAGCGCTGGATCGTCGACCCTTTCGCGTTCTACAAGCGCGCGCTCGCCTTGCCGGACATGCCTGTGCCCGACGTGACGACCGAAAACGGCCGCCGCCTGCTGCTCGCGCACATTGATGGCGACGGGTTTGCCAGCCGCGCCGAAACCCGCGGCGCGCCGTACTCGGGCGAAGTCCTCCTCAACGACATCCTCGGTCGCTATCGACTGCCGCACACGATCTCGATCATCCAGGGCGAAACCTCGACGCGGGGCCTTTATCCCGAGCAGTCACGCGCGCTGGAGGCGATCGCCCGCAGGATTTTCGCGCTCGACAAAGTCGAGATCGCCAGCCACTCGTTCTCGCATCCGTTCCGCTGGCAGCGCTCGGCCAGCGGACCGCAGAACGTCTCCGCATCCGAGATCTATTCGCTCAAGATCGCCAACTACGCCTACGACCCCAAAGTGGAGATCCAGGGCTCGATCGACTACATCGACAAGGTGCTCGCGCCGCCCGGCAAGCGCACCAAGGTCTTCCTCTGGACCGGTGACTGCAATCCCGACGAAGAGCCGCTGGCCCATACCGAAGCGGCCGGGGTGTTCAACATGAATGGCGGCGACACGCTGATTACGCGCGCCGACCCGTCGATCACGCTCGTCTCGCCGCTTGGCATCCCGCGCGGCCGGCACCTGCAGGTGTATGCGCCGAACCAGAACGAGAACGTCTACACGAGCCTGTGGGAAGGACCGTTCTATGGCTTCGAGCGCGTGATCGAGACGTTCGAGCTGACCGAATCGCCGCGGCGCCTGAAGCCGGTCAACATCTACTACCACATGTATTCGACGACCAAGACGGCTTCGCTGGTGGCGCTGCACAAGGTCTACCAATGGGCGATGGCGCAGCCGCTCTTCCCGGTCTACGCCTCGGACTACATTGCGCGCGTCAATGATTTCCAGCAGGTCGTAATCGCGCGCGCGCTCGACGGCACTTGGCTGGCGCGCGGCATGCAGACGCTACGCACGCTCCGCGTGCCGGCGGCGCTGGGCAACCCCGCGGGCAGCGGCGTGGCCGGTTACGCGAAGCACGGCGACTCCACTTACATCCACCTGCACGCCGACGAAGCGCGCTTCGGCGTGGCTTCTGGCGGCGCGGCGGTCCCGGTGCTCGCGGAATCCAACGCCCGGATCACCTCCTTCGAGCGGCGTGAAAACGGCTTCGCGTTCGCGCTCGCTGGCCATGGCCCTGTGGAGTTCCGCGTCGCCAACCTCGGGCGCTGCCGCGTGAGCGCGGCGGGCAAGGACCTAGCCCCCGCCAAGAGCGGCCTCTTCCAGCCCGACCGCAATGGCGCAACCCGTCTCGACGTCCGCTGCCCCTGACGCGCAGGCACAGGTGCGCCCGGGTGCGAGGATCCGCCCGCGCCTGCGATTGATCTCTCCCGCGGCGACGCTCGGCCTGGCTGTCTTGATCGCGGCCGCGCTGCTGGTGCTCTACCCCAAGCAGGAGTTGCTCGAGCGTGTGAACAAGGCGCGCCGCGACGATCCGCTCACGGTGCAGTACCTCGTCAACCTGCACCGCAAGGAACCCGGTAACGTCGATACGGCGCTCCTCCTCGCAGGCGCACGGCTTTCGCAAGGCGGCCTGAGTGAAGCCCTGCGCCTCATCGCGCCGCTCGAAAAGCATGCGGATCCCGTCATCCGCCGGCGCGCGCTGATGATGCATGTGGAGGCCTTGCCCGAGGGGCCCGCGCGGGCGGCCTTCATCGGACCGCGCATCGGCGAACCTTGGACGCGCGACGAACTTGCCAGGATCGCCGGCTTTGCGCGCGGCGCAAAGGACCCCCTTTTGCGACGGGCGATCTACACGCGGCTGTCGGCGCTCGAGCGCGATCCGCTGTGGTTCGCGAAGAGCGCGCGCGAGATGCTCGGCGAAGGCGACTACCGGCTTGCGGCCGACCTGTGGTTTTCGGCGCGCAATTACGCCACGGGCCAAGCGGACGAAAGAACCTATTTCCTCGAAGGCCTGCGCACACTGCAGTCGGGCAACCTGCTGGCCGAGGCGATTGCCGCGGCCGAAGGCCAGCTCGGCAGCCTCGCGCAGGACGAGGAAACCATCCTCGCCGTCGTCCAGCTCGCGCTGGCTTCCGGACGGCCGGACGTAGCCGAGCGATGGATGAAGCGCCTGCTCTGGCCGGGCGTGACGCGCCCGCCCGCGGCGTCCCTGCCCGCCCGGCTGATGCAAAGGCTCGCCGAGTGGTTGGTGCCGAGCGCGCATGCGCAGGAGGCCGCGAAGCGGCCGGCGATGCGCCCGTACGAAGAGCGCGTCTACACGTTCGCCTACGAGGTCTTCCTCGCCAACGGCAACGTCGAGGACGCCTTCCGTGTCGCGCAGTCCGCGGTGGCGCAGCGTCCCGACGACCTCGCTTGGCGCGAGAAGCTGGCGCGGGTCGCTGAATGGTCGCGCAAGCCCGCCGAAGCATTGGAGCAATGGCTCTATCTCGCGCAACGCGGCGGGCGCGAGGAAGCTTGGCAGGGCGTGTTGCGTCTCGCGCCGGGACTGGGTGCCGACGAGGCGTTGTTCCTCGCCATGCGCCACAAGGTCGAGCGAAAAGGCGCGCGGCCGGAGGAACTCCGGGAGTTCGCCGCCCTGTACGAGCGGCTGGGCCGTCCGCGCGACGGGATCGCCTGGTTCGCGGCGCGCTTCGCGTCTACCGGCGAAGCGCTCGCGCTGGAGCTTGCCGCGAGCCTCGCCGACCGCTCGGGCGAGCGCGACCGGGCCATCGCGTTCTACCTGCAGCTGATCGCGCTGCAGGGTCCGAACGAAGAGCGCCTGATCCGTACCGCTACGCTGCTAGTGCTCGCGGGCAAGTTTCGCGATGCCCACCAGCTCCTGAACGACTCGCGCACGCAGATCCGGCGTGAAGCCGGGGACTACTGGGACCTGCTCGGCGACCTTGCATGGCGGCTGCAGGAAGACGAATCCGCGATCTACGCCTACCGGGCGCTGTCCACGCGCAAGGAGGCCGAGTCCGGGGAGTTCGACCGGCTGGTGACGCTGCTGCGCGAACAGCACCCGGAGGAAGCCGCGAAGGTGGCCGAATTCGGCTTCGAGCGCTTCCGCTCACCGGGCCTGCTGCTCTCGGCGCTCGAGATCCGCTGGGACCGCCGCGATCTCGTGCAGATGCGGCGCCTGTATGCGGGCGTGGACGCCGAGGGCGAGAAGGTGTTCGCGTCGATCCCGTACTTCTATTCGCTGCGCGCCCAATTCAGGCAAGCCGAAGCCGATCTCAAGGGCGCCCGCGCGGACCTCGAGCGTGCGATCGCCATCGCCCCGCAGAACGCGGAGCTGAAGACCGCGCTCGCTTGGCTGTTGATCGATTCCAAGGACCCGCCGGCGCTGCGCAGGCAGCTCGAAGAAATCGCGCGTGCTTCACCGGCGGACCCGGAGTTGTGGTCGCTGCAGGCCGCCGGGTGGACGACGCTCGGCGATCCGAGGCGCGCGCTGCCATTCCACGCACGGCTTGCTCGCAGCCGTCCCGGCGACTATCTCGGCCTCATGGGCTATGCCGATGCGCTGGAGCAGGCCGGCCAGGCCGGCGAATCGGCGCGCGTGCGCCGCCAGGCCTGGGGCGTCGTGCGCAGGATGCACGCGCAGAACGCGGGCCAGCCGGATCGCCCGCAGGCCGATCGGCCGCAGCTGGATCGATCCTTCCGCGAAACGCTTGCGCGTCTTGCGCTCACGCTGGCGCCCGCCGACACGGCGCTCGCGGTGGTGCGCGACCTCATGCGCCGCGACTTCGCGCCGGGCAGTGGCGGCGAAGGCGCGCCCGACGAAAGGAACCGCTCGGCCGCGGTGAAGGAGCTGGTGCTGTCCTGGGCGATTTCGGGCGAGCAGTACTCGAACGCGAAGGCCTGGATGTGGCTTCAGTACGGGCGCAAGCTCGCTGCGCCCGGATGGGCCGCGGCCGCGGTGGCGCTTGGCGAAAACAATGTCGAGGCGGCGGAGAAGCTCCTTGCCGATCGCACCGATACGATCCCGCGCTCCAATCGCATCGAGCTTGCGAGACTCACCCAGCAAGTGCGCCTGGCGCAGACCCTGGCCTTCGATGAGCAAATGCGCCGGCCGGAGGACGACTCGCTGCACCTCCAGCTGGCCGACTCGCTGCTCGCCGGCGCCAACCGCCTCGTCGGGGGCGCGCTGCATTCGCTGCGCGGCGAAGTGCGCTCGCAGCCGCGCGAGCTCGCCGCACAGGTCTGGGTGACGCCGCGGCTTCGCCTCGCGCTCGAATGGCGCGAGGCGTCGCAGTCGGTCACGGGCACACTCGTGTTCGCCTCGATTCCCTCGAGGGACCGGGAAACGCGCATCACGCTTCGCCGGATGCTCGACACCGGCTGGGTCGAGGCCGGCGTCGGCGAGCGCGACGCCTTCGCGGCCCAGACGTCGCTGCGCACGAGCGTCTTCACGCAATGGGGCCGCGGCCTCTCCACGCTGCTTTCCTTCGGGCGCAACGAGCGCACGCTCGACTCGACGGCGCTCGCGCTCGCGGGTTCCAAGGACGAGGTCGCGGCGCGCGTCGCCTATGCGTTCGCCAAGCGCGAGTACTTTTCCGGCGCGGTGAGGCGCATGCGCTACCAGACGCAGAACGGATCTCACCTGGGTGGCGGGAGTGCGCTCGAAGGCGAGGTCGGCCACCGCGTGCGCATAGACTACCCGGACGTCACCCTGCGGCTGACTGCGGCGAACTACCGTTTCATCGCGGAGGGCAACGACGACGCGCGCACCGCGCAGCTGACCCCCGCAGGCATCGTGCCTGGCGCAGCGTTCTTCGTCCCGCAGAATTCGCGCATCCTCGGGGCCGGGATCGGTTTCGGCGAAAGCATCCGCGAGGGCTACTCGCGCGCGATCCGTCCCTATGGAAGCTTTGCGCGCACGAGCAGCTCGCTCGCGGGCAGCGGCTACAATGCGCTGCTCGGCGCCGGGGGGAGCGTTTTCGGCGCGGACCACCTTTCCCTCTACTGGAATCGGGCGCGCGGCGGGGGCTCGAGCGGCGCATCCATCCTGGAGTACGGCCTGCGGTATGAGTATCTCTTCGACCGGTACTGAGCTGGCGGAAAGCGGGACGGCCGCTTCGGGTGCGTGGGACGCTTCGCGAAGCCTGCGGTTCCGGCTTGCAACCGGCTTCGGCCTGTTTGCGGTACTCCTTGCGGCCGCGCTCGCTTTCCTGATCGGCGAGCTTGCGACCAACCTCGCACGCAAGGAGATCGGCCGCTACCTCACGCGCCTTTCGATCGAAATGCGCGACAAGCTCGACACGGGAATGGCGGAGCGCTTCTCCGAGATCGGCATGCTCGCCAACCTCGATGCGGCGTTCAACGGGCCGGCCAACCCGGGCTGGCGCCGCGCGACGGTCAACGAGCTCAAGCGCTCGATGCCCGACTATTCGTGGATCGGCTACACCGACGCCGGCGGCCGCGTCGTGCTTGCCCTCGACGGCCTGCTCGAGGGCCAGGACGTTTCGTCGCGGCCGTGGTTCAAGGGCGCGCTCAACGGGCCGTTCGTCGGCGACGTGCATGACGCCAAGCTGCTGGCCAAGCTCCTGCCGCGGGTGGGCAACGGTCCTCCGCGGTTCGTGGATGTGGCCTATCCGTTGGGTGATAAAGGCAGGGTCACCGGCACGCTGGGCGCGCACGTCAGCTGGGAATGGGCCGCGCGGCTGCGCGATTCGATCGAAAGCTACGCGCAGCCTGAGAACCCTTACGAGGTGCTGGTGGTTTCGTCCGAAGGACTGGTGCTGCTTGGGCCCAAGGGCATGACCGGCACGAAGCCTGTCTCTTATACACATCTCCGAGCCCACGAGACTAAGGCGAATCTCGTATGCCGTCTTCTGCTTGAA